>Ga0233429_1000498_pt1 | contig 62054 bp, 52 predicted proteins | sample SI_118_April2016_3_FD_179879 | JGI IMG/M metagenome (GOLD analysis project Ga0233429, IMG submission 179879) | Seawater microbial communities from Saanich Inlet, British Columbia, Canada - SI_118_April2016_135_MG | ecosystem: Environmental > Aquatic > Marine > Inlet | place: Canada: British...
GCTGCCGTTATGGTTTAGAGACTATAATGAAAATGCGCCACATAAAGGGCTTAAGATGCGCTCTCCAAGGCAATTCTTGAGTGAAATGCTAGCAAACTAGGTGGCTCTGTTTTAAGGGGCAACTCCACGGCGGATTTATGCGGTAGTTAATGTTTGCTACGGAGTTATCATTGTTTCTGTGAGTTGGTGCAGTCGTCCAAAGATCATCGTCCTGGGGGGCTCTTCGTCGACAAAAGGTTCGGCAAAAAGTTAGAATTCTTCGCAAAAAAAGTTGATTGTTGTTCTCATTCATTAGTTATACCCGCGTTGTCTATTTTTCGCACATGGTAGCATGGGTTTAAAAAAAAGCAAGTCGCAAGCTTCGCCGCATAAAGATGTTTTGTTTCAATACGTTACATAGCAAAAAAGATTTAACAAAGGTATCAGCTTCATTAAGCAAACACAAAATCATGAAAACACCTCATTCGGTGTAAAGTACCCCAAGGTCTTTCTTGGCCGATTATTCAGTTTCTCAGCAATGGACTCTAAATGTTTATTCGTGACACCATCAAAGGCTGAGCCTTTCTTTAAGTACTGCCTCACCAAGCCATTGGTATTTTCGTTTAAGCCGCGTTCCCAGGATGAATACGGATGCGCAAAATAGAAGTCGGCCTTCAATGCTTTGCTTATTTTTTCATGATGCGCAAATTCACTACCGTTATCTCCGGTAATGGTCAAAGCAAAATCAACCAAGGGTTTTAAACCAGCAATTGTTGCCTTAGAAACAAGCGCGGCGGTCTTCCGTTTTACTTTTTTCAAGATGGTCTTTTTCGATTTTCTCTTAATAATGCTTACCACTGCTTGTTTTCGGTTTTTGCCAATGATGGTGTCAATCTCCCAGTCTCCAACACGACTTTTATCATCAACAATTGCTGGTCGATCATCTATAAAACACCTGTTTTTAATGGGGCCTTTATATCTAGGGCTGCCGTAGCGTTTCCTATATTTTTTATTCTGGTGGCGAAGATGCTTATGTAGCTCGCCACCCTTATGCTTGTCTTTTAAAATAAATTGATAAATCCATTCGTGGCTAATAAAAAACAACTTGTGCCGTTTTGCATAACCGCTGATTTGGTCGGGACTCCAGTCTTCTATCAGCTTTTCACGAACAAAACTTCCAACATCTTTTGTAAACTTTACATGTTTCGGCTTGGCCTTATGCCGTTGTTTCGCATAATGTTGCGCGTAATCAGCCTTGTATTGCCAGGAACCCAATGCCGTCCGAACAAAGGTAATATTTCGATGCAGCTCTCGACTGATTGTTGATTTATGCACGCCGATTTCTTCAGCAATGTCGGCTTGCGTATACCCTGCTCGCCACAATGCTTGGATTTTACACCGTTTCAAATAATCGAGCTGTTTATGGCTCATCTTGCAACTCCTTGTGATAACAATCAGCCGGCAGTTTACACTAATCCCGCTGGTTGTTAATTAAACAAAAGTTGCATTAATGGGTTGAATCCAGGTCCCCTGGATTCAACTGTCATTTGTCAAAGGCAACTGCAATTTGCCACGCTCCTTTGCAATCAGTCTAATACCGCATAAATATGACCCATTGTATGATTTTCCTTGAAAAAAGTCGACGCTAACAGGTTCTCCATAAAATCGTCCGGATAACCGAGGCAGATGTTCACGTCTGTAAGGAAATAATCTAAACATGTATCGAAGTTTAATTTATTAGAAGTATCTGCTAAAACAGCTTGCTTAATAACTTCTTTTACTATTTCCGGGTGATCTAGTAAAGCTAACTTAGCAAAAGTAATATCCTTTCCGGCAATTTCTTGCAAAGGATGATAAAAGCTATCCACATCAAAATGGTAGCAATCGTAATTGACTGCCAGGCTGATATAAAGCTTCAACAGGCGGATTATTTGCCGGCGCATCAAGTTTTGTCTCGATTGAGGCTGTTGAGATAGATATGCGATTGCTGAGAGAGGATGCGCCCCAAAACACCGGCGAACTTGCCTAGATTTAAATTTAACACGAATTTAATAGTTTAAATAAAAAACTAACTAGCATCGTGTGCAAGATTGAGTTATGATGCGCGCTTCTTTAACCAATAGGAGTCAACACAATGCCATTAAAAACTACCGCCGTTTCACGCGCAAAAGTCAAAATCAAAACGATTAAGCTTCGTTTAAAAAAAGCAGAAGCTGAGTTAAAGTTAGCGCTTAAGAAAGAAGAGGCTAAGAAGAAGGCAGAAGCTAAAAAGAAAGTAGAAGCCAAGAAAAAGGCCGCTAGCAAGAAAAAAGTTGTCAAAAAAACCACAGCGAAACGTGGCCGCCCTGCCAAAAAGCCAACCGCTGTTAAAAAGCCGGCAACCAAGAAAAAAGCCAGCGCTAAACCAGCAGCGAAACGTGGTCGTCCCGCTAAGAAAGCTGCGACAACCAAAAAAGCTCGTGCCAAAAAAAGCAAGTAGCCTAGAAGATACTTGGCTGTCTGGACGGCAAGCACCTGCTCGCCGTCCTCTCAGTCATTGTCACCTTTAATGATTACCCAGGATCCACCTCAACACCCGTTTGGATATTCCACAACCGCTCATACTTCCCGCCCAACTTACGCAACGCATGATGGCTCCCCTCTTCGATAATCTCCCCTTGATCAATGACGCAGATCTTATCGGCATGGCGAATCGTCGATAAACGGTGGGCGATAATAATCGTTGTTTTATGGTGTGATAGCTTTTTAATGGCGCGCTGAATAGCTAGTTCCGTTTCATTATCAACGGCTGAGGTTGCTTCATCTAAAATCAAGATGGGCGCATTTTTAATAACTGCCCTTGCAATACTAACTCGTTGTTTTTGTCCTCCCGACAATAAAACACCTCTCTGACCGATGTCGGTATCATACCCGCCAGGCAGGCTTGCCACAAAGTCATGAATGCCTGCAATCATTGCTGCACGTACCATCGTCTCTTCAGTGCGCTCAGACGCGCCATATAGAATATTTTCACGGATAGTGCCGTCAAATAAAAACGGCTCTTGGGAGACTAAAGCGATTTGTTGACGCCACCAATCAAGATTAAACTCAGCAATATCCTGTTTGCCCAGCAATAGAGTCCCCTGCTCCGGCGCATAAAACCGACATAGAAGCTTAATCAACGTCGTTTTTCCTGAGCCTGATTCTCCTACAAAACCAACGGTATTTTTAGCGCGGATGGTCAGGTTAAAACGATTGAGCACCTCTACTGAAGAATGCGGGTATTTAAAACAAATGTCTTTAAAAATAATATCTTGACTGGTCGCAGAGTCCGTATTCACAACACTGCCTTTTTGCTTTTCAACGGGCCATGTCATTAGATTCAAAACACGCGTGGTAGATGCCATCACTCGCTGATAGTTAATGGTGATCTCTGCTAGAGTCTTAAAAGGCCATAACAAGCGTTGAGATAAAAAGATAACCATACTAAAGATACCGACATTCATTGAGCCCTTAATCGTCAGGTATCCACCAATCAGCATCGTACAAAGAAAACCAGTCAATACAAACATGCGGAGAATGGGCGTAATCATCGCGCTAATTTGAATTGTATCGTAATTTGCTTTTTGGTAGTTTTTGCTGGCTTGAGATAAGCGCTGTTTTTCGTAGCTTTCCGTGGTGTAGCTTTTAATTGTCATTAATCCCAAGATATTGCGCGTCAACGTCGTGCTAATGTTCGCCGCCATTTGACGAACTTTTAAAAAGCGCGCTTGTAACTTGTGCTGAAAATAAAAGGCCCCGATGATAATCAATGGAATGGGAACGATAGCAAACAGGGTTATTAAGGGCGAAAGAAACAAAAACACAAGACCAATTAAAAACGTAGAAACAATCAATTGAACAATCTGATTGACACCGTTTTCCAAAAACCGTTCCATTTGGTTAACATCATCGTTCACAGTAGAAATAAGCTCACCAGTAGCGGTTATTTCTACATCTTCAACTTTTGCTTTTTGAATGTGGTCATAAGCATCCACCCTTAACTGATGCTCAACCTTCTGTGCTAGATTCTGCCATTTAATGCTGTATAAATATTGAAAGAGTGATTCCAACACCCAAATAATAAACGTGGAAAATCCCAGCACAACAAGTTGCGCCATCAAATCATGAATCCCCGTCCATTGAGACAGCCACGAACTTTTTTGATCAACAACGATATTCACCGCCACACCAAGCAATATTTCAGGGAGAATATCAAAGAGTTTGTTTAATACCGAATAGAGCAACGCCAGATAATAATCTTTCCGGTATCCTTGCATGTAGTTTAATAATCGCAATAGCGGGTATTTTGATGCTGATAGGTACGTTTTTGAGTCCATTGGTTTTGTTCCTTTTATAGGTTTACTTTATTTTTTGACAGTCATTGAATCCAACGCTTCATCCGAATCTGCCAGAAAAACACCACCCCAATCACCACAAGCGCAAAATACATCGGCAAAGCAATATGCAGCGCACCAATAAGTCCGCCGACCAATGCAGTTGCTGACCATACAAGAGAAACGATGATAAAACAAAACCCCATAATGGCGCCCTGCTTCTTCGCACCGACAGCATTGGAGTAGAGGGTGACGATCACGCTATAAACCACAACATCGCCCATGGCCATAGGAATGGCGCTTATCCAAAGCAGCCATAAAGCAGCAGGCTCATGCCGGAATAGAACCGCTATGACGGTTAAGGCATTACCCAGCAACATTAAGGCGACAGAAACGGTTGTTATGCTATGCAGCGTCAAACGGCGCTTTAAAAATTTCACCAAGAAAGCGGAACCGATCGTTAGCCAAAGTGCGATCATACCAATGTACAAACCTAACAGGCTGGGTGAAAAATGAAATTGTGTTTTTAATATAGGCGGCAAAAACTGATAAAAACTACTCCATGCAACTTGTGTGACACAAAGTAATAAAGAGATCTTGGTGATACGCTTGTTAAAAAGCAGTGAAATACAAGCCAACAAGCTCTCTTTCACTTTTTGTTTTTCTTTCAATGTTTCCTTGAAAAAAAAGAGCGCACACACCCCTGCCATGGCAGAGAAAGCCGAAGCTAAAATATAGGGCAACGCAAAATTAATGCTTTGAAAGAAAAAGCGCTTGGCAAAGTAACCCCCAATGACCGGGCCAATAAATGCACCGATAGAGATAACGACTTGCAAATAAGCCATATTAACCACTTTATTTTCTGGCTCACTGATATCCCCAATCACCGCCAATGCCACAGGATTCGTTCGCGATAATAAACCGCCTACCAACTTCCCTATCACCAAAAACACCAGCGACGCATACAAGATACCGACGGTACAGGTGATCCCAAACACAAAAGCCGCCATGCTGGCAATAAAGAGCATCGGCTTTCGGCCTAATGCATCAGACAATGAGCTGATAATAGGCGCCGAGATAACGCCGCCCACATGAGCAATGGCAATGACTACACCGTACCAAAGCGTGCGCTCTGCGAGCGAGGTTGTCGATTGGAATAGGCTGGAGAGTGGGCTGAAAAAAACGAAGGTCAGTACGGGGAAAGTGATGTTTACGCTGATATGATCGAAGAGCATTACCGTGAAAAGCGGTGTGAGCGCTGGGTTCATTTTTGCTTTTAGCTGCTTTAATAGGCGCATGGTGGTGCTTCTTTGTGTCTTTTAGACGTAATGGGCGCAATTTACTGTTTTGTGGGGGGGATTGCAATGGTTTTAGGTGATAAAGTATGCGATGTGCGTGTTTTGCTTTTGCAAAAAGGCTAAGTAGGTAGTCTGGCATACTCGGCATTTCTGAAGCAGAGCTCTTCATCCATTTTCGCGCCAACCCATGTTATTGAAAATACCAACGATCAAGGGTATACTGCAAAAGTGAACTTGACATCCTCGCCATAATCTAACGTTACAAATAATGTCGAATAAGAAGTCCATATAGTCACTAGTACGAATCTACACCTAAAGAGAGCAAATCCATGACAGAAGGAACTGTAGCAAAAATTCTTGATATTGACTGGGACCTCACAGTAAAAAACAGAACGAAATCTTACCAGGATTTTGATGATCAAATTCAACTAGCATTAAGTCATGGCCTCCTAAACTGGGTGAACTACTTTATCGCAGGACGCGGCTACCCTAGCGAAGACTTTGACCTAACCACTTTGAATGATAATATATTGCTGAAAAAACCTGAAAAGCAAGGAACCATAAAACATTGGCTCACCGCTATTCAACAATACATTTCCGGCTCCAGAAACCCTAAAAACATTAAAACAAAACAGCAGGACAATTTATTAGGGCGGCTCTGGAAATCGGCTAATAACGCAAACGAAAAAGCTTGCTCCTCGCATATGGTTGAATTTCAATTGGCGCTTGAAGCATTATTTAAAAGTTATAAGGAAGTTAATGAAACCACGCCAAATACTCCGACCCATTTTTTACGGGATCTGCATCTGGTTTATACCTGTATTGCCACGCTTAATTATTACAACAAAGAAAAGCTTCCCCTGGATAAGGCTTATGAAAAATACAAACACGAAATAGATACCCGCACCACTTTTAAGGAACCAGACCCTACGAATCACATTAACATTGTTATTCATAAGTCGAATGAAAAAAACAACGCAAGCAACAACAAACACCATGATTACGACGACATCTCCGATGATGAGCGTGAATCTGTTTTCAGTGCACGGCCACACCCCATCTTTCTACGAAGTAGCAACAAAAAACGGCGCAAAAAAAACCAAAAAATCGAGGCTACGAACAAAACAATTACCAATGTTATGCTGGCCGTTTTGACGCGGCTTGATCAGAGTTATAAGTCAAGCCAATCCACAGCAGAGATCGCTAAAAACAATTTACAGAATCATCCATATATTGCCCGCATCTTTCTATTAAAACAAATCTTGAAAATCTTAGAGCCCTTTGCTTACCTACCTCTTATGAAGCACCTCGACAAATCTAAAACGTTTCCAAAGTTTTTTTCTGCTAGTTTTAGACGCAATCTATCGCTACTTGATAATAAAATATTTGATTACCACTTTGAACACATTCAGAGAAAGCTACTCAAAAATAAAGGTGTCGTCAGTGAAACAGAACAAACCAAAGCAATAAAGCAAGCTGATAGAGACGCCGAACTTCTTGTCACCGTACTTCAAACCAACAATCTTGGCTGGATAACCATGCACCATGCATTGAATCGTTCGATAATATTTAACTCATGGACTTATAGGTGCGCCGAAACACTGGCTATATCATCAGCCATCAATACTTATGATTCCATGGCTTGTCCGCCTTCTGGGCAAAGAGGGAAACAGCCAAAAACACAACAAAACCACTTGAAAATAACTTCAAATAAGCATTTAACCCAACTGAAAAAAGTGCGGATATTTCAGGATGTAGCCACGCTATCTTTGTTTAAATGCTCAGATCAAAGCGCAAACAAGACATTAAACCTAAAATACATTGTCGAACTCAACAAACATATTAAGGCGTTATGTCAAAAAATAACTGTTTTGTCAGACGCCATTCATACCTCTTCACCCAGTGAAAAAGTGTTGCGTAGCTCCTTAGCCGCCTTAAAAATACCGCTCTCAGTTATGGCGAAATCGGCTTACCAAGCAAACGATGGTACTCTGACGCAGGTCGTAGACCAACATAAGACGATCACAAATATTTATACTTTATTTCAACAAAATCACTCTATGATAGCAAGGAGCCAGAATACTCAAGACAGTACTGACAGCTTCTCCGATTTCTCCGACGAAGAAAGAGAGCTAGAAAGAACGACACCAGAAGATGCTTTTAAGAATAACGTCATGACCTTCCTCTTGCACAATATCCCGTCTTCTGCAGTTTGCGATAATATTAAGCCTTCAGAACCTATTTTGTTAGCAAATAGCCAACCATTACGTCTAACCCTTACAAACTAAATGACAGAGAGAGGGCGCCGTAATTAATGTGGACAGGTTTTGTTTTTCACGATAGCTTTAATTGCAACGACGTCTACCAAACCGAACTGCTTCTGGATGCTTTTATTAAATATGCCGTTGCCCAATACATTAAGGCTGAGCTTGCAATGTCGTGGAATCCAAAGGCTTTGTTCTGTCCACCACGTCACTTGCCCCAACGCACTCGTTTTTGAAATTTATATAGCCAAGGCACCCGGCGGAAGCTATCGGTATAGTTAGCAGGAGACTAAATCCAAAAATCAACGCTATTGAATATTTCATGACAACACCTCTTTTCTTGTTCTGTCATGATTAATATTAGATCAATTTGGCTCGTATTCCATGAATTCTGCTTCTTATTTGAATATCCGAATGAAATCAAAGAGAAAGGGCGGCTATCGGCCTTGCTTGTATTGAAATCGGCAGACCGAATTTCGCGCCATCTGTTATCATTTAGCTTGTTACAGTTGACGACACACCTAATGTGCCGGCCATATTTGCGCCCCTTTAGTCGCTGAATTGCCTAGCTCTACTAACTTGGCTTCTGGACTTATATGCGTCTTAAAATCATTCCACGTTTGCTTCCAAAATCCAATGTTTTTCGCCGTCGCGACTGAGCTATTAACACTTTGCATGAACCTTTCCTCATGAGAGGCTGTGTTATTGTTTATCTCATTTATAGTTAACGTAGATACCGAATAAGTAGCGATTTTTTCTGTAAACATCTTGTTTATATCGCGCCCCGCTTGATAAGCAGCAAGACCTCCTATCAAGAGTTGATGCGCAATAAGGCTGCTCATTAGATAGACGTCCTCTTGGTAATATATAGATAGGGCGTCACTTTTTAAAAGTCTTTCAAGTGCTCCCACTTGAGTCGTTACGATAAAAAATACCTGGAAAGCCGCATACAAAGCCGCATCTAACATCTTGTATCCAAGATAAATATAATAAATCGGGTTGCGTTTGAGCTGTCTTCCGTGTTTATAATTAGCCAATCTCATAGCAGCAATACGCAGAACAAATCCAAGCGCGGCAAAAGCATACACGGGATAGTGAGACAACTTTTTGATGTTTGTCCACCTGTCTGGAATCATCATTGAGCACAGGCCAGAAAGAATGATCACATTAATAAGCACAGGTAACGCAATATGCAATAATCTTATAGGTAGAAGTAGCGCACCCTTCACCCAACGCAACACTTTTTCTCTCCGAGTTAGCCTGTCTGCATAATCTTGATCTTCCTCTTTTTTTAAATATCCAGTAAGTACGTGATGTTTCGCTTGAGTGAGATCAGTGCCCAGCATTTCAAACATATCCAATCCAGTAATAATCAGCGCGGCAACAAAAGCAGGCAACATCTGTGTCAGCAGCGACGTCCATATCGGAACAGTCGTCCATATAAACATAAAAAGCCCGTACCATTTTTCAGCAAACTCTAAAGCCAAGTGTTGTGAGGATCTCAGGCCGGCAAACAAATTAGCAAAAGCTTCTACTGGTACAATACAAACCAAAAATATATTCAGCGCGTCAGATACTCGCTCTGCAGTAGCATCCTCCGGCAAATAAGCAAACAATGGCACCGCTACAAGCAAAAACATTGCGGCAAACTCTTTAACAGCAAGCGCATAACCCACAGGAAGCCGAGCCAATATTTTGAGTATTTGCCACGGCGAGGGTCGATTGTTATATAGCCGCTTTAGAACGGATGGTTTATTGTAGGTTAATTCTTGTTGTAAATAATAATCCCTGCCTTCCTCGTCGTCCAGTAGCGACTGATTAATCGGCCTATTACCTGTTTGCTTCCATTTTTTCTTAGTAAATTTCGCGAGAGTTTTGACCATATATAAACAACCAGAACCACCTGCTTTAGCAAGTCTACCAAAAGTAATTATCGTGGCTAACATATTGAATTTCCTTATTCTTGATTTCAAAAACCGTTATTTGTTTAATGGCAACCTTTTATCCTCCAGCAAATACCCATCAAAAGAAGCTGGCTTTTAATTATCCTTATTATATAGCAGTGGCTAGAAAGATCAATAACGAGCCAGACTCAATCGCCCATTAATGCCATCCTAATGAACAAAATTTGACATCGCCCTATTTTGATCTACATGAGGTCAGGCCGAAGTCCTGGTAAAAAGTACTCAAATCTTCGCGCCGGATAAATTCTAGCCATGATTTCCGCGGGCTTTACCTATCCAAAAAATAGTAAAAATGTTCTAGCAAATGATCTCATTACGCCGATTTGACGGTAGTCTAGCGAAAAAACACCATCAAATGCGGTTTGTAGTGCGATCTTCTTTTTCTGAATGAAGTAATTCCATAGGCTGATATTGTAGCTGATTCTTAAGCTTTTCTTTCCCTTTTCTGTTTGCGAACGTTGAGTAAATTGAGCTAGTAATTTTTGATAAATAGCTTTGTTTCCTGTCTTCTGGATGTTTCATCTGCTCAGGAATTAACAGGTTCCAGAAATCAACAAGTTTGTGCTCATTGTTAGCTTGGGGGAGCTGATCACAAATCTCATGCATCCGATACTCCAAGTCAGCTTTATAGACTTTTGTTTCTATGCCTCGTTGTTGATATTCATTCAGCGCACTCATGGCATCTTCATAAGCCTGAAAAGCAAGCAATAATAAAAAGATTTCTAAAATCACACCGTCTTTTTTAAGTTGCTTTTTTTTATTTATAAAGCATCGATTTAAGCCATCATCTTTCCTTATTGGACTTTTTTTGATTTTCCTGTCTAATGTGCCAAACCATAAATCTTCGTAAAAATGCGCGAGAGTTTTGTATGCACCGACTCTTTTTGCGAGTGCTAGCTTGGGATTGGCGGCATACTTTTTTAAAGCAGATTGTGTTTTTTGCTTATTTGACAAGTATAAAGCACCATCTTCTCGAAAAACAAATTGATCGCCATACCTTTCTTTTTTCCTTTGATTAATAAATTCTTTCATTGTATAGGCTTCTAGAACTTCTTTTTTTTGAGGATCATTGCCGTCAAAAATATACTTAACATGGGAAGCATTTAAGTCAGCGCCTGCAAGCATCAGCATAGCAAGATTGACGTTCTTGCCAACAGTAATATTGCCACGTATTAAAGGGGTCTCGGTCACCTCTATTTTTTTCGTACCCCGAGGATTATAGGTTTCTCGCCATACTGAGTTAACATTTTTCTCTGACCCGCGCTTATAGAGCAGCCAAAAAGCTAGCATAATAGAATGATCGCAGCGAAAAATAGGTACATATTCATTGATAACACGCTGATCTTTAATAGCTTCTTTGATAGTATAGTCTGTAGAGTGTTTTTTTGAAGCTAAAAGCGATTTAAAAGACTCTAAATTTCGCAAAGTGAGCGGATCAGAAGTATTATAAATTTCACTCACAATGGAAGTCATACTACTTTGAAAGTTTGCTTCTGATAGTTTTGAAAGAATGGATATCATAATAAACACCTTTTAGTAACAATCTATGCCATCATGTAGCATCATCAATTTAACAGCACATTATCGTCACTGTCGTCCAGTTGCTCAGTCTTAGAGGGCTCTTTAGATTTCTGCTGAAAAAGATCTGTTTTACTTGATCCTTTTTGCTTTTTATTAAGTTGAAATTGCTTGTTTGTTTCTCGGCCTGTCAATAATACTTTGATTTTATTCTTTTTTATGACGAGCTTTTGGCGAAGAATTTGTTCAAGCTTATTTTGTTTGATCAGATTAGCACGTAGTCCATCAATCTGTTCTTGTTTTGATGCAGTCTGAAACTTGCTTTGATCAAGCATCTTAGTTAAATCTAGAAATTTACTCTGCTGTTTTTCTAATTCAGTCGATAAATCTTTGATTTGTCCGTTTTTTTCCGTGAGCTGGTGGTGAAGTGCTTGCTCAGCTTTTTTGTGTTTAATCTGCTTAGCATATAGGTTATCCACTTCCCCTTGTTTTGACACGGTCTGTAATTTACTTGATTTATATTTTTCACTGAGGTTTGAAATATTAAACTGCTGTTCTTCATTCTGAGTTTGTAGCTCTTCTGTGGTTGCCTGCGCACTACGTAATTGTTCCAACGTGTGTTTTTCGTGTTTTTTTACTTGCTCTAATAGCAGCGTAAATCGTATTTTCTGAGCATCGACAAGCGTCTTAACAAAGTTCTTTTTTATCTCAGATAATGACTTAAATGATTCAATCGCTTTTGACAAAATCCACTCTACTATATTTACCCCTATACCGGTCAACAAAAGCAAAATAGTGAGCGTTATACCAAGATTCGCTATGTCTTTGATGATACGCCCACCAGCATAATCAACATTATTATCCTGCGTCAATGATGAAACCTCATTAGCCCCACTAAAAAATTGCGTGAAGATAGTCGCAAGAAACAACACGATGGACAGACCATGATTGGCCCATCTTCGTCTTGAAGGCAATGGAGGAAGTTTTATTGATTTTACCTTATCCTTTCTAGCATCTTGACTGCCATATAATGCATTAGCAAGCTTAACTTGCTCTTCAGTCATATCCGTTGAAAAAATAGAACCCCGAATAGCTTCAATATCCTTTTTGGTTTGCACAAGTGCCGCATAAGCATTTTCACTCAATACTGAATGAATCACTAAGCCCGATGAATGCATAAAAAAAGGGGATAACACAGGAAATTTTTCAATCCATGTGCTGATGCCAACCTTTTTATCATCACTCGTAGGGGGGGGTAATCCAGCCACATCTTTTATCAGTGAGGCAGTAGGCGGTGTCAAACCACCTACAAAAACCGCCGCTGTCTTGAGTGCGTTAAACACCTGTTGCTTTGTGCAGCAACGGCTTCTACTGGGCTTCAGGTTATATAGGGTATCAACAATAGCTTGGATATCGATGCTTTCAAATTCAGGCATTAAATTAATTTTTTTGGGCATTTGATCACTAGAGCCAGCATCATCGTACTCAATCTCTTCGTCAGGAACATAGGGGAGCTTTGGCCTAGCCACTTGTTTTTGTTGAGGATTTTCTGATACGCTAGAGCCACTATCACTAAGCATAGTATTATTCTCAAGTTAGCTTTCAATATGTGGATTATTTTAGCAAAAAAAGGGAACAAATTCAAGCCAGCTGCTTTAGTAACACGGTAACCACATCTAAATTTTGCACAGTTCAAGGAGATATTGAGGCTCAGCCCAGGCCCGCATCTGCTTTCTACGAATACTTTTTTTCTTGGTTCAGTCTTTTTTCAAGAAGCTTAATGCTGCTTTTCGTAACCATGCCATATTCAATGCGGCATTTTCATCATGGATTCGTGACCGGTCTTCTCTAAAAGTCACATCCAAAGTCCAGTGGCAAGTGCTTTCAATTTGCCAGTGAGAACGAAGGGCTTTCAGTATGCGTTCACTTGATCGCTTACCCCCAAAACAGGAAAAATATTCTAGCAAACTATCTCATTACGCCGATTTGCCGGTAGTCTAGCGAAAAAACACCATCAAATGCGGTTTGTAGTGCGATCTTCTTTTTCTGAATGAAGTAATTCCATAGGCTGATATTGTAGCTGATTCTTAAGCTTTTCTTTCCCTTTTCTGTTTGCGAACGTTGAGTAAATTGAGCTAGTAATTTTTGATAGATAGCTTTGCTTCCTGTCTTCTAGATGTTTCATCTGCTTAGGAATTAACAGGTTCCAGAAATCAACAAGTTTGTGCTCATTGTTAGCTTGGGGGAGCTGATCACAAATCTCATGCATCCGATACTCCAAGTCAGCTTTATAGACTTTTGTCTCTATACCTTGTTGTTGATATTCATTCAGCGCACTCATGGCATCTTCATAAGCCTGAAAAACAAGCAACAATAAAAAGACTTCTAAAATCACACCGTCTTTTTTAAGTTGCTTTTTTTTATTTATAAAGCATCGCTTTAAGCCATCATCTTTCCTTGTTGGATTTTTCTTGCTTTTCCTGTCTAATGTGCCAAACCATAAATCCTCGTAAAAATGCGCAAGCGCTTTGTATGCAGCCACTCTCTTTGCAAGTGCTAGCTTGGGATTGGCGGCATACTTTTTTAAAGCAGATTGTTTTTTTTGCTTATTTGACAAGTATAAAGCACCATCTTCTCGAAAAACAAATTGATCGCCATACCTTTCTTTTTTCCTTTGATTAATAAATTCTTTTATTGTATAGGTTTCTAGAACTTCTTTTTTTTGAGGATCATTGCTGTCATAAATATATTTAACATAGGAAGCATCTAAATCAGCACCTGCAAGCATCAGCATGGCAATATTAGCCTTTTTACCAGTGACACTAAGATGACCCAATATTAGAGGGTCCTCCGTTATTTCTATTTTTTTCGTACCCCGAGGATTATAGGTTTCTCGCCATACTGAGTTAACATTTTTCTCTGACCCGCGCTTATAGAGCAGCCAAAAAGCTAGCATAATAGAATGATCGCAGCGAAAAATAGGTATATATTCATTGATAACACGCTGATCTTTAATGGTTTCTTTGATAGTATAGTCTGTAGAGTGTTTTTTTGAAGCTAAAAGCGATTTAAAAGACTCTAAATTTCGCAAAGTGAGCGGATCAGAAGTACTATAAATTTCACTCACAACGGAAGTCATACTACTTTGAAAGTTTGCTTCTGATAGCTTTGAAAGAATGGATATCATAATAAACACCTTTTAGTAACAATCTATGCCATCATGTAGCATATCATCAATTTAACAGCACATTATCGTCACTGTCGTCCAGTTGCTCAGTCTTAGAGGGCTCTTTATATTTCTGCTGAAAAAGATCTGTTTTACTTGATCCTTTTTGCTTTTGATCAAGTTGAACTTGCTTGTTTGTTTCTCGGCCTGTCAATAATACTTTGATTTCATGCTCTTTTATGACGAGATTTTGGCGAAGAACTTGTTCAAGTTTATTTTGTTTGATCTGATTAGCACGTAGTCCATCAATCTGTTCTTGTTTTGATGCAGTCTGAAACTTGCTTTGATCAAGCATCTTAGTTAAATCTAGAGATTTACTCTGCTGTTTTTTTAGTTCAGTCGATAAGCCTTTGATTTGTCCGTTTTTTTCCGTGAGCTGATGGTGAAGTGCTTGCTCAGCTTTTTTTTGTTTAATCTGATCAGCATGCAAATCATCCACTTCCTCTTGTTTTGACACGGTCTGTAATTTGCTTGATTTACATTCTTCACTTAAGTTTGAAATATTAAGCTGCTGTTTTTCATTCTGAGCTTGTAGCTCTTCTACGGTTACCTGCGCACTACTTAATTGTTCCAACGTGCTTTTTCCATGCTTTTTTACTTGCTCTAATAGCAATATAAATCGTATTTTTTGAGTATTGACAAGCGTCTTAGCAAAGTTATTTTTTATCTCAGATAATGACTTAAATGATCCAATCGCTTTTGACAAAATCCACTCTACTATATTTACCCCTATGCCGGTCAACAAAAGCAAAATAGTGAGTGTTATACCAAGATTCGCTATGTCTTTGATGATACGCCCACCAATATGATCAACATTATCATCCTTCGTCAATGATAAAACCTCATTAGCCCCACTAAAAAATTGCGTGAAGACAGTCGCAAGAAACAACATGATAGAGAAAACATGATTTACCCATCTTCGTTTTGAAGGCAATGGAGGAGGTTTTATTGACCTTGCCGATTTCCCCCTATATTTTTTATTACCATATAACGCATTAGCAAGCTTAACTTGCTCTTCAGTCATATCCTTTGAAAAAATAGAACCCCGAATAGCTTCAATATCCTTTTTGGTTTGCACAAGTGCCGCATAAGCATTTTCACTCAATACTGAATGGATCACTAAGCCCGATGAATGCATGAAAAAAGGAGATAACACAGGGAATTTTTCAATCCATGTGCTGATGGCAACCTTTTTATCATCGCTCGTAGGGGGGAGTAATCCAGCCACATCTTTTATCAGCGAGGCAGTAGGCGGTGTCAAACCACCTACAAAAACCGCCGCTGTCTTGAGTACGTTAAACACCTGTTGCTTTGTGCAGCAAAGGCTTCTACTGGGCTTCGGGTCATATAGGGTATCAACAACCGCTTGGATATCGATGTCTTCAAATTCAGGCATTAAATTAACTTTTTTGGGAATTTGATCACCTGAACTAGTCTCAATCACTTCGTCAGGAACATAGGGGAGCTTTAGCCTAGCCACTTGTTTTTGTTGAGGATTTTCTGATGCGCTAGAGCCACTATCACTAAGCATAGTATTATTCTCAAGTTAGCTTTCAATATGTGGATTATTCTAGCAAAAAAAGGGAACAAATTCAAGCCAGCGGCTTTAGTAAGAAGGTCAATAACGAAAAAATACGGCTGCATACTTTATGCAAGCCCCCCCCTTTTTTATCTACAACCCTTATTTAAACAAACCTCAACAAAATGAAACTGCCCCACCGTATGCGTTACACCTAAATCCAACCTAAGCCCCTCCCGAAACATCGGCCCATCATAAACACAAGTATGAAACTCCCCTCGCTCCCCGCATGGATCCACATTTTTCGGCAAATCTTTCAATAACGACAAATCAAACGCCCGCCCCACAAATTCAGCCGGCAGTTGCTGGGTATCAACACACGTCAGTATGGCCTTCAACCCCGCCTCAATCATCCTCACAGCTAACTGCTTAGTATCCTGCTGCCACAACGGAAAAACAGGCGTGATGGGCGTATTGGCCAAGCTATCTTCGCGGTATTGCTTAATATCTTCTAAAAACAAATCACCAAACGCCATATGTCCTACATTCGTCTTTGAGACAAACGTTTTCATTATTTGTTGATAGGTAGCGTTATCACATTGATCCGGTATTTCAATCAATTGAACGGGCACACCCGCCGCATGGGCTTGCGCCTTTAAAATCTCGATACTTGTGCCGTGCATAGCTGCCCGTTGGAATTGAGCGTTCACCGTGGTGAACAGTTGCTTTACTTGGTAGTGAGGATTTTTCTGCAACTGATACAGCGTCCAAGCACTGTCTTTGCCGGAGCTCCAGCTTAGCCAAATGGGTTTCATCGGTTTCCTGTTTTCCTGAAAAAGACATCAATGACAAGGTTATACCTCAGCTTCTGCCTGCTATCCAGGTATTTTTAATCTTCATTAAATCCCATAAAAGCCCAAAAATAACTCGATTTCCCCTCCGTTTTTTGCTATCGTGCCGCATCATTCAAGTTCACGGATCAATAACCTATGCTAACAGCATCCAATATCACCGTACAATTCGGCACCACCCCGCTTTTCGAGAACGTTAATGCCAAGTTTGGCCACGGCAACTGCTATGGCTTGATCGGCGCTAACGGTGCTGGGAAGTCCACATTCATGAAAGTCTTGAGCAAGGCTATCACGCCGCAATCAGGCACTGTATCGCTATCGCCTGGTGAGCGTATCGGTACCCTTAGTCAGGATCAATTTGCGTTTGAGAAAGAGCGCGTGATTGATACCGTGATCATGGGGCACAAAGAGCTTTGGGACATTTATAATGAGCGGAATGCCATTTATAGCAATCCCGACATGAGTGAAGAAGATGGCATGCGGGTTGCAGAGCTAGAGATGCATTTTGCCGAGCTTGATGGTTATAGCGCAGAAGCGCGTGCAGGTGAGCTATTGTTGGGGCTGGATATCCCTGAGACTTCACATAATAACTTGATGAGCACCCTCCCCCCAGCGTTAAAACTGCGGGTACTATTGGCGCAGGTCTTGTTTGCTGAACCACATATTCTGCTACTCGATGAACCTACCAATAACTTGGATATCAGCACCATTCGCTGGCTAGAAAACATGCTCGCGCAAAGCCAAGCGACCATGATCATCATTTCGCATGATCGCCACTTCCTTAATAGTGTATGTACGCACATTGCGGATCTTGATTACGGTGATCTTAAAATCTATCCGGGCAACTATGATGAGTTTATGATGGCGTCCATGCAAGCACGTCAACAAGCCTCCGCAGATAACGAGAAAAAGAAAGCGCAGATCGAACAACTTCAAGCGTTTGTAAGACGCTTCTCTGCCAACGCCTCCAAAGCGCGACAAGCTACATCACGTGCACGTCAGATTGACAAAATCAAGCTAGAAGACATGCGTCCTTCCAGCCGAAAAAGCCCTTACATTAAATTCGTTCAAAAACGTAAACTTTTTCGTCAGGCGCTTAGAATTAAGCACTTAACCAAAAGTTACGGTGAACATCAGATTTTCAGTGATGTGAACATTGCCGTAACTGCCGGGGAAAAAATAGCTATCATTGGTGCAACCGGTGTCGGGAAAACAACCATGATGCGTTGTATCGTAGGCGATCTTGCTTGTGACAACGAAGACGCTTTCATTAAATTTGCAGAACAAGCCAACATTGCTTACTTCGCGCAAGATCACTCCGAACTTTTTCAGTCCGATGAAACGCTGTATGATTTCTTATACCCCTTCAAACAACCGGCTGATGAAGAACAGATCGTACGAAGCTCATTAGGCCGTATGCTTTTCTCCGGCGAAGACATCAAGAAAAAACTCCGTGACTTATCGGGTGGCGAACAAGTCCGCTTGCTCTTTGCTAAATTCACGCTTGAGCAGCCGAACGTTCTCTTGCTTGATGAGCCAACGAATCACTTAGACATGGAATCCATTGAAGCGTTAAATACCGCACTAGAAACGTATGAAGGCACCGTGCTTTTTGTGAGTCATGATCGCGAGTTTGTCTCTTCTGTTGCGACAAGGATCCTTGAAATTACGCCTAAGGATGTACGAGATTATCACGGGACTTACGATAGTTATTTGGATGCGTCTGAAAAAACGAAGAAAAAAGCATAAAAATACCCAGAGTCATCCCGCGGCTTGACCGCGGGATCCACCCAACCCAACCAAGAAACGCCAATGAACACAACAAAAAAAGTTGACGTCCTAATCATCGGCGCTGGTGCAGCAGGCCTAATGTGCGCCATTGAAGCAGGTAAGCGCGGCAGAACCGTCATGATCATTGACCACGCCAATAAAGCCGGCAAGAAAATCCTAATGTCAGGCGGCGGCCGTTGCAACTTCACCAACACAAACGTCAGCCATGAAAACTTCCTCTCACAAAACGCACAGTTTTGTAGATCAGCCCTAAGCCGCTATACCTCCGAACATTTTCTCGAGCTTGTAAAAAAACACAACATCCCGTTTCACGAAAAAACACTAGGGCAATTGTTTTGCGACAATAAATCAAAAGACATTCTCAACATGCTTTTAAAAGAATGCGAAGAAGCATCGGTCACAATACAGCTCAATACCAACATAAAAAAGATCACACACCCCTCGGACACAACCTTTGTCATCGACACAACCAGCGGAAGCATCACCTGCCAATCCTTAGTCATCGCCACAGGCGGCTTATCGATACCCACCCTGGGCGCCAGCCCATTTGGCTATCGCATCGCTGAGCAATTTGGCATTAACGTATGCCCTACCCGCGCCGGACTCGTACCTTTCACTTTGCATGTTCACGACAAAGAAAAACTCGCGTCGCTATCAGGCATCGCACTAGATTGCACGGTGAGCTGTAACAAAACCAGCTTTCGTGAAAACATGCTTTTCACCCACCGCGGCTTAAGCGGACCAGCCATGCTACAAATCTCCTCCTATTGGCAGCCAGGCGATACGTTGACCGTTGACTTACTTCCAGACATTAATCTAGCGCAGCAACTCACCTCCGCCAAACATCAGCACGGCCACATGATGTTAAAAAACTATCTCAGCCAATATTTACCTAAAAGACTCGTAACAACCTGGCTAGACGATACGCTAGCGTATCAAAAAATAACGTCTTGTACGCCGCAAACACTTAAAGATGTTGCTCATTCATTACAACACTGGCAAATCAAACCAAACAGCACCGAAGGTTATCGCACTGCAGAAGTGACATTGGGCGGCGTTGATTGCAACGCGATTTCTTCAAAAACGTTTCAGGTGAATCAAGTGCCGGGGCTTTATTTTATTGGCGAAGTGTTGGATGTGTCAGGATGGTTGGGGGGGTATAATTTTCAGTGGGCGTGGGCGTCGGGTGTGGCTGCGGGATGCGTGGTTTAACCTCATACCAAAACATGCCCACCATCCACTTCAAAAATTTTACCCGTAATCCAAGACGCCTCATCAGACGCTAAAAATAACGCCATGTTTGATATATCGCTCGGGGAGCCTGGTTTTTTAAGCGGGATATTATTGAGAAAATACTGCCACAATTCCGGATCAGTTGTTGCGGTATCTTCATTCATACCCGACTCAACGACACCAGGCGCGATGGCATTCACTCGAACACCATACTCTGCTAAATTTCGCGCCGCATTTTGTGTCCATTTATTCATGGCGGCTTTTGAGGCGGCATAACCAATACCCCTACCTTTAGGCGCTGTTAAAATCCCCCCGATAGATGAAATATTGATAACGCAACCTTCGTTCTTTTTCTCAACCATGTTTTTTGTACAGAGCTTCGATAAATAAAGCGGCGCAATGGTATTCACTTGAAAGACGGTTTGCATTCTTTCGGGAGATAGCTCAAATAATGTTTCTCGGCATAACATACCCGCATTATTAATTAAAACATCAATGTGCCCTAAGTGAGCTATGGCCTCTTTCGCAAAAGCACACACGCCCTCATTTTTTGAAAAATCCGCTTGAAGCGCTAATGCGTTGCCTCCATTAGATTGGATCATCTTGACCGTTTCAAGTGCGCCCTCTTTGCTGTTGCGATAACTAATAACAACATCGGCACCCTCTTTAGCAAAATCAATCGCCATTTGTCGGCCTATGCTACGATTGGCGCCCGTGACGATGATTTTTTTGTTTGTAAATTTCATATTAACCTCTTTGTAAAAATACAGGGTGTGCGCGAATTTAGCCTACATCCCGGGGGTTGATCTTATATTGCGCAAAAAAGGGCGCAATCTTGTTTTAGATGCTTCACTTTACGAGAATAATCAAGTTATACTAGATCAGATACATTAATCAAGGACGAACAATGAAATCAAGGAACCTGATCCTCGCTGCCGGTGCATTCAGCGTGCTGGCGCTCATAGCTGGATGTAAAGGAAAAGATCAGCCAACAGCGCTCGTTGTAAGACCCGCCAAGGTTATCACTGTCAAAGCACCGGTAAACTCCAATATGCGCTATTTTCCGGGAAGGGTCGAAGCGAATCAGCGGGTTAACCTCTCTTTTCAGGTCGGTGGCAAAGTTCAGACGTTTCCTGTGCTTGAAGGTTCTGATTTGACCAAGGGAAAGGTCGTTGCAAAATTAGATCCCAGCGAGTACCAATACAACCTTCAGCAAGCCACGGCCAAATATAATTTAGCCAAATCCCAAGAACATCGGTTTGGTGTGTTATTTAAAAAAGGGTACATCTCGGGTTCAGACTATGACAAACAAAAATCCGCCTTGGAAATTGCTAAAGCCGATTTAAAGCAGGCGAAGAAAGATTTAGCTGACACAGTATTACGCGCGCCTTTTGATGGCAAGGTGATTCGCAAATACGTCAAGCTTTATCAACGGGTCAAACCGCATGAACATATCACCAGCTTTCAAGATATTGACCAAATTGATGTAAGGGTCAATGTGCCAGAAAATGTGATTGCTCGGATGCAAACTAAAAACAAACCAACATTGAATGTAAGGTTTGAAGCGTTACCAGGTAGAACTTACAAGGTAACGACTAAAGAATTTTCCGCCGAAGCGGATCCAGAAACACAAACGTATGATGCTGTGCTTACTATGCCTGCGCCGACGGATGTGAATATTTTACCAGGTATGACGGCAGTCTTGGTGATTGAGCTACCCACGAGACGCAAACAAAAAAAGAATGCCTACATGATCCCCTCCTCGGCTGTATTTCAAAATGAACAAGGCGTGCCCTCGGTCTGGCGTGTTGATCCGGCCACGAAAAAGATTGCTGCACAGGTTGTCACAACAGGTTCACTGTCCAGCAATGACATCCAAGTGTTTAAAGGCGTCAAAACCGGTGAAACGCTTATTTCAGCGGGCGTGCATTTCTTACATCAAGACGATGAAGTATCACCGATCAAGGAGCCTCAATGAATCTCGTCGAGTTCTCTTTTTCCAAACGCTTAATCGTTTGGTTGTTTATTGTTGTTTTTACCTTGGGCGGCATTTATGCCTACCTGCACTTGTCGCGTTTTGAAGATCCTGAATACACCATCAAAGAAGCGGTAGTCACAACACAATACCCTGGTGCAACCCCGAAAGAGGTTGAGAAAGAAGTGACGGATAAAATTGAATCGGCCATTCAGCAAATGCCGCAAATCAAACGGCTAGAATCAACGTCGATGTCGGGCGTTTCTGAAATTACGGTTATCATTAAGGATAATTTTACCAGCAAAGATTTGCCACAAATCTGGGACGAGCTGCGCAGGAAAGTGGGCGATGTGCAAGGACAGTTACCACCAGGGACAAGCAAATCCAATGTCAATGATGATTACAGTGATGTTTATGGTCTTTATTTAGCGTTAACCGGTGATGGTTATAATTATCATGAGCTCAATGAATACGCCAAATTTGTTCGCAAACAATTGTTGCTTGTGCCCGGCGTGGCCAAGGTAGCGATTACAGGCAAACAGCAAGAGGAAATCTTTGTCGATATTTCTCAAGCACGCTTGTCCAGCATAGGCATCTCACCCGACACGATTTATAATACCTTGCGCACACAAAACAAAATTGTCTTTGCGGGCAGTGTTCGCGTAGGCGATGAATACATTGTGGTGAATCCTACGGGCTCTTTTGATTCTGTAATCAATATTCAAAATATGTTGATCCGTAGCAATAAATCCAGCAAATTAATACGTCTAGGCGATATCGCCAAAGTATCGCGTGGTTATCAAGAAGTGCCTAAAAGCTTAATGTATTTCAACGGCAAGCCCGCCATGGGGCTGGGTGTTTCTGTGCTATCTGGCGGCAATATGGTGCGCGTTGGTGAGGCGGTTTCAGCTAAATTAAAGGTATTAAACAAAATCACACCTGTGGGTGTTCAGCTACATTCTATTTATGATCAACCAACGATTGTTAAAGCATCGGTTAATGGGTTTTTAATTAACTTGTTAGAGGCACTTGGCATTGTCATTATTGTGCTTTTGTTATTTATGGGCATGCGAAGCGGCTTAGTTATCGGCGCTATTTTATTACTCACCGTGCTCGGCACGTTATTGTTCATGTTTATTTTCAACATCTCGCTGCAGCGCATTTCTTTGGGTGCACTGGTAATCGCCTTAGGCATGCTGGTGGATAACGCCATCGTTGTTGTTGAAGGCGTGCTTGTCAGCAGTCAAAAAGGGATCGGTGTTAGAAAAGCCGCCAATGATATCGCCAAAAAACTCACATGGCCGTTATTTGGCGCCACGCTCGTTGGCGTTTTAGCATTCTCGGGTATCGCGATGTCACCTGATTCTACCGGTGAATATACGCGCTCTTTGTTTTATGTGGTGTTCATTTCGCTGATGTTGAGCTGGGTATTAGCTTTTACCGCTGCCCCTATTTTTTGCGAGTTATTATTTAAAGTCAAAAAAGTAATCTCAGGAACCTCATCAACAAAAGATCCTTATGATAATATCGTTTTAAAAATATACCGTGGTTTTTTGGTGGGTTGTTTGAAGGTGCGATGGGTCACCGTGATTGCGATGATCGTGTTATTGGTCGCGTCTATTTATGGTTTTGGTTATGTCAAACAAAGCTTTTTCCCAGGCTCCACAACACCGATGTTTTATGTTAACTATTGGCGTGGTGAAGGTACGGATATTCGCGCTACCGCAGCCGATACACAGAAGATTCAAGCCCATGTCCGCGAGATAAAACACGTTACCGATGTCACTTCCGTGATCGGTCAAGGCGCGCTGCGTTTTATGCTGGTTTATGCGCCCGAAAAACCCAACAGTAGCTACGGACAGTTCTTAGTAAAAGTAGATGATTATAAAAACATCCCTTCGATTTTGAATCAAGTCAGAGGCTATTTACAAGATACCTTCCCTGGATCAGAGCCAACGTTTAAGCGCATCAAACTCGGCCCAGGCACAGGCGAAGATATTGAAGTACGCTTCAGCGGACAAGATCCGAAGGTCTTGCGTCAACTGGCGTATAAGGCACAGTCGATTATGCGTCAAGACAACAATGCCGTCGATATACGCAGCGATTGGCGCCAGCCTGTTAAAACCATCGAACCCGTTTATTCAGAAACGCAGGCGAGAAACACCGGTATTTCAAGGTCGGATTTGAGTGATTCCTTGGCGATGACCTTCTCAGGTGTGCGCATTGGTACTTATCGTGAAGGTGATGAGCTACTGCCAATTTTATCGCGCTCGCCCGACAAAGAAAGGCTAAACGTTGCCAGCATCCGTGACATTCAAATCTGGAGCCCGGCACTCGGCAAACAAGTGCCGATTAGTCAGGTGGTCTCACGCTTCGATACCGTTTGGCAAGATGCTCGCTTGAAGCGACGTAATCGTATTCTCACAATCAAGGTTTCATGTAACCCCAAACAAGGCTTGCCTAGCGCTTTATTGAGCCGCCTACGTCCGAAGATTGAAGCCATTCAACTACCTTCAGGCTACAGGCTTGCCTGGGGTGGCGAGTATGAAAATTCTAAAGATGCACAAGCAGGACTCGCTAAATTTTTGCCACTGAGCTTTTTAGCCATGATTCTTGTGGTGATCATCTTGTTTAATGCAATACGGCAGCCTTTGATTATTTGGCTCACAGTACCGCTCTCCATCATTGGTGTAACGTTTGGCTTGCTAATCACAGATAGTCCGTTTGATTTTATGGCATTACTGGGGTTTTTAAGCCTCTCGGGAATGATGATCAAAAACGCTATTGTGTTAATCGATCAAATTGATTTGGAAATTGCCGAAGGAAAAGATCGCTACCTTGCAATTTTAGATTCATCAGTCAGTCGTGTACGGCCGGTATCACTCGCAGCCATCACCACGATTTTAGGTATGACGCCGTTGTTGTTTGATGCTTTCTTTAAAAACATGTCGGTCACGATCATGTTTGGTTTAGCTTTCACAACGGTATTAACGCTGACGGTTGTGCCGGTGTTGTATGCTATTTTCTTTAGGATTAAAAAATCAAGGACAGTAACACTATGAAGTGCCCTAAGTATGAAAACTACAGCTTGATCATCCTGCTGTTCACCTTGCTCTTTTTCCTGCTAGCCTACCCGTTTTTCGGTGTCTTTCCTGACTCAAACATCTTTTTTAAAATAGTCACAAGCTTCGTTCTCGTGGCAGCCGTCATTGCAACCACCCACAAAACGCAACAATTAGTTATTGCCTGCTGCTTAGCGTTTTTTGCTTTGCTAACAAGTTGGGGCGAGTTATTTAACAGCACGCAGGTATGGGTTACGGTCAACTTAGCCTTCGACATTCTCTTTATAGGCTATGTCATCTGGGTACATCTACTGAAAATCATGACCACCGGCAAAGTTACCAAAAACCTATTATTCGGTGCCTTATGTATCTACATACTCATTGGCCTGATGATGAGTTTTGCTTATGTGCTGATTGACATCTATTTTCCAAGCTCTTTTAGCGGGCTCACGCTACCCGTCGCTGACGGGCACTTCCTCATCGCGAAACATTTTTTCCGCTACGTCTACTTCAGCTTTACAACACTGACCACGCTGGGCTATGGCGACATCCACCCGCTTTCTCAGCCGGCACAAGCCTTGACGTACCTGGAAGCCGTTGCTGGCCAGTTTTATTTGACAGTTTTGGTGGCTCGGTTGGTGGGGCTTCATCTTTCTAAAAGCAAAGAAGCAAGTTAGCTTGTATTAAACATGCTGATGATGGAGGGTTTAAATATCATTCATTAATGACGACCCCAACTTAGCAATCTAGAAGCATCACCCCGTATTAAGCTGTGGTGTCGTCACAATTTGACTGGAGCGCTCACTCTTGAGAATGACTGGCGCAAAATGATTAGCATAGCAGACTAAACGAACAACACTATTTTTTTTATAATCCGGTTTAGATTGATTTTTAATGCTGCCGTTATTATTATAAAAGCGGTGATCGATATGCGGGGTTTCTTGCTGATACTTATCAGAATTTAAAAACTGAATGTTTATTAGATGGAAGGGAACCTTATAGTGCTTACAAAAATAACGCCCCTCAATGTCTGGTCGACCATCAACAGCAAACGTCTTCTCATCGAGCGCTGTTTGCATCTTGTTGATTTTGTGCGTGTAACCACTCCAAGAATTATAGTGCAAAGAGCGATTGGTTTTTTTATCCTGTTCAACAGCCGTTTTAAACCACAGGCTTTCAGCGAGCCAGCCTGAGCTATCAGTTTTATTAATCTGCTGAGCATGCTTCGCACATTCTCGCCTAAGAATGGCAGCGTGGTATTCGACAGAGTTCTTAACGACGTTTAATTGTTGCGCAAAAGCACTAAAAAAACAATCGCCCACTTCCCTAACTTTGCCCAATGTACGGTTGTATTGCTGAAGATATTGGTTAGCAAAAATTATTAACTTTTGAGTTCGAGCGGCTATTTTATTTTCTTTTGATATTGTATATTGTATATCGTCCTGTGTTTTCTCTTTCGGGCTTAAATTATTTTGTGTTTTTGCGGACACCATGGATGCAGTCGGTTTTTTTGGTTTGTGTGAAAGCTGTTGCGCCTTTTTTTGTAGAGAACGCAGCCCTTGTTTATAAATAAGCAACGCCTCGTTGTTCGAAACATTAGAAGCATGCAACATAATTTTGTTGATCAAATCTTCGACTTGCTGCGAAAAGAGGGCTTGTTTGTTGTTTTGAATTTTTGGAGCAACAGGTTTTTGTTTTTTTTGCTCAGGTTGTGTCAGATTGTTGTTTATTCTGCGGAAGTTGTTCGAAAATAGTTGATTTGTCGCATTACGAAACAACTGGGCCTGATGTTTAATTACAATATCTATAAGGCGCTCTATGTTTTGTGTCATATTGCGTGAGGAAACGCAGTACTGAAATGAGCTTTTAAATACGAGGTATTGACGTTGGCTAAGACCGTATTTCTCATAAATATTATTATTCCAGCCTGTTTTAAAGCTGGGCAATGAAATTAATTGATATCCAACAATCGCCTTCTGGGGTATTGATGACGTAATTAAAATCTCTTCATTGAATTTGTATTGCCGGCTTATCCCGATCACACCTTCCTCATTCTCGGCCTGTACGTCGACCATATAATTAGCATATTCTGTTTTATCAATCGCATATAGTCGAACAAAGCCAATTCTACGATGCTTGAATTCGCTGGTGCTTCTTCTTATTTTCGGGAAATAACGATTTGTTTTAACCTTCTCAACGTTATTGCGTCCAGAGCCATATTCAAAGGCTTTTTCTGGGTTCCTAGATGTGGAAATAAACGGGGATTTATTAGTAAAAAGTTTGAAATTTCTCATGATGGCTTTTTCAGCATCACCAAAAAGAGAAGGCATGCCATACATGTTTACGTACACATGGACAAGGCGCCAGAATTGTGATTCAAATGGATTTTCATTAAGTTTTTTTGGTTGTCCATTTACTGTGCGGTCTGCTTTTTTCCTTCCGCTTATATCTCTTTCTCCCCAGTCTGGTGAAAGACGTAAATTATCTAGGGTATATTTGATAAATAAATCCGCCTCCTCAATAGAATATTTATCGCCATTTTGTTTGCGTCTATTTTCTACTAACTCTCTCGTAGCGTTACTAAGCTCAATTTGGGCATGGTAGGATCGCTGCTTGGCCTTCTCTTTTGTACATTGCTGGGAGTTTCTTTCAAAATGAAACCCACGCGCCACGATTTCATAGCACTCCCTTTTCTTTGTTAGGCGTGGCGATCGTGATAGGAGCTGTATTTCGTCTATTTCGTCATCTGAATCACTATCATCTGAAGTATCGTAATAATCATATAGAATATCCGTTAGCTCACTTATTTTTGTGCTTGATTTTAGTCGTTCTTTGATTGATGCCATTTCTTTTTTTGGACGGTAGTCAAAGAAAACCTTGGTGTCATCACTTGTTTCATTATAATAGTCATCCACGTTTTTTGGATATCTTATACAATAGTTTGATAACAGAGGAAACATGACTTCCTGAAAGCCTTCAAAACGGATAGCCCCATTTTTTTTCAGCGCGACGATAGCATGAAAAATATAACTTATCGCAACGATACAATGGCTTTTAGGAGAAAACTGCTTTGGAGTCTTTTCTTGGTATCTAGCATGAGAAAGTCGCTCTTGAAATCGAGGAGCAATTGATCTATTTGCATATTCTGCCTCGTTATTAAAGGCTCTTCTTAGTCGAAATCTTTCGGTACTACTCAATTGATAGCGACTGCCTATGATTTTTTTATTTTCAATCGCGCGATTAATTTCGTTGATAACTCGTATGTTTTTAAATTCGCCAGAATGTTTAAATTGAGAAGTGGCAAAAACGCAATATTTCCACGTGCTATTTTCTGGAAAAACGTAGAGTGCTGTGTGCTTGTCTAACATATCAGGAAAAAATGCCTTCGGTTTTTTTGACATTAGCCGTAAGCGTAAAACGTGACCACGCATTGTTTGATCAGAAAAATAATTCACGAAGAATCGAAATGCTTCAAAGTTGCCAAACTTAATGGCAGCCAAAAAGGGGGAAATGCCGAACCTGCTGCTTGACGGCAGGGTGAAATCGTATTCTTGAAGATGTAACAAATAGTCTATAATTGCTATTTTTTTATAAAAAATTGCCTCAGTCATCGCGTTAAATCCAATCACTTCTCCGCTTTGAAGCGTTATGTCACATGTTTTAGATAAGATTTCTTTACATAGTGATCTTGGGATGCTTTTTATATCACCAAGTAATTTTCTTCTAAACTCGGCCTTGGTGATTGTTTTTTTTGTGCCGCCAAATTTTTTTATTACCCATTCATCGCTGCCGGAAACGCTGGCGAGCGTGGTATGATCTGCTATATTCTGGTTACAAAGGCACCATAAAAAACCCTGATAATGTTTGTTTCCTTGGATCCAGTGGTTTAAAAAATAGGTATCGTTGATCCAAGAGCCATCCGACAATTTGCATCTTATTGCGTTCTCATTTATATAAATATAAGCAACATTTTCCTCAAAATCTTCATCGCAACCAGGTATATTTAACTCTATTCTGCTAATTTTTTTAGGATCGAAAGTCTCAATTGTTGCTTCACAAATAACTTTAACCCGATCAAGATTGCATTCTGGTTGACGCATGTGGTTAATAAGTTCGTCTTTGCCGTATTTTATGTCTGCTCCGTAATGCGGGCGATTTGTCATACCTATTTTCCTTTGGTGTGGGCTACATGCAAAAATCGCTGCTAGTGGGTTCAACTAAGCTTAATAAGCGACAAGCCTCTTCTCAATCTAGTTCCCATAAACGTTTACATGTAAGATCGAAATACCATCATCAAGATATTCAATGTAATAAAAGACATGAGCGTTGTGAGCGCGACTATAGCAGAGGCTTTTTTGACATTCAAGTGATACTTGACAGCAAAGATAAACATGTTTTTAGGTGCGGGCATAGCTGCCATAATCGTTAATGAGGCTAACCAAAAGTGACCAAGGTGAAATAAGTATTTCCCGATAAGAAAAGCCAGCAAGGGTGAAATGAAAAGCTTACTCAAGCTCAACAGAGAAAGCTCGAATAAATCTTTCTTAGCTATCTTTCTCAAATCAAAATAAAGCGATTGCCCCAACGCGAAAAGCGCTAAAGGCGCTGCGGTTGCGCCAAAGATTCCAAGGAATTTACTACCAAAACTAGGCAAAGACCAATGAAGCAAGGAGAAAAGAACGCCGAGAAGTGATGCAACAATGATTGGTGTTGTACATGCTATCTTCAGAATGTTAAGGACAAGGCGCAATCTCCCTTTCTGTTTTTTCGGGCTAACATCATGTTCGATGAGCAATAAAATAATCGTTGTGACAATCGTCACCTGAAAAATCAATATCGGAATCACCGGAGTAGGATTATTAAAAACAAGAATAAATAAAGGAATCGCAAAATACGCCGTATTCACCTGAGAAGATCCCATCACATTAAGTGCAGACTCCGCCAGTGAAGCTTTTAAATATTTTCGAGTATAAAAGAAAATAAAGCTTCCAGTAATACATAATGTCAAAGCAAACGCTGCAATATAATGAATATTAAAAGCTTGTGACACTGGGGTATGAGAAAAATCAAAAAATAATTGGCATGGCATAGCAATAAAAAAAGTAAAGCGCGTGAAAGTGTTATTACTCTCTTCTGAAAATAGCTTCAACTTAGCACTAAAGTACCCAGATAATACAATCAGAAGAATAGGTACCATTAAAATAAATACATTCATTACTGGGGCCGTCCGCGACGATGTTATATCAGCCGTAATTCTATCTTTTCTTCATGAGATTGCAAAACATTTGCCGTGACTGGGTAGGTCGTGTTTTCCCCCGCACTATCGGGACCATTTAATGAAGAACTGCTAACCCGCCGAAAGAGGCTTGATGAATGCTGAGAAGATGTTTTATACTTCTGATTGGCGGCATTACAAAGGCGATTATCTGTTGAGACGTTGTTAGACGAATTTTCATCATCACACCAGCCGTAATAGGGAAGGAAGCGCCCGCGGTCGGATGGGTGGGTAATACGCGACTTCGGGCCATCATTCAACTTGTTGCTTATAATCTTCGGCGACACTTCTTTATCAAACTGAAAACAATCATCTGGCAATTGGAGGGGAAGCAACGAAGGCGGACTGTACTTACCACAGATCAGCGGTGGGCCGTCATCAGGATCAAACAATGAGGAAGGTGAATATGGCATGGCCGGCTCCTGCTAGATGATAGATTATGGTTTTGAGTATCCTCTATTCATTATAAAACCTTACTACCATTATGGAGACTGAGCAAGCTATATTATTTAATCATCCTCTTCATAATCCATCTGAACCAAAATCCCCTCAAGGATATCATAACGACTAAAATGAATCGTCAGTTGTCCTTTGCCGTTTTGATCATAAGTCACCCCGACTTTTGAGCCAAATTTTTCACCAAGACGCCGCTCCAGTCGTTTCACATTCGGATCGTTATCCGAACACAAAGGCGCGCCGTTTTTAAGGTTTTTGATTTCTTTTTCTAAGCGTCGAACCGACCAATCATTGCGAATGATTTGCTGCGCTAGGAAGCATTGATCTTCCATTGATAACCCTGCCAGAACTTTACCATGCGCCCCGCTGATGGCGCCCTCTTTGATCATGGTTTGAATGCGTGGGTCGAGTTTTAATAGACGTAATGCGTTGGTGATTTTAACGCGTGATTTACCTAAGGCCTTAGCGATCTCCTCGTGAAAATAATTAAAATCATCAATAAGCCGTTGATACGCTTCTGCTTCTTCAATGACATTTAAATCTTCGCGTTGAATATTCTCGATAATGGTAAGTTCGGCTGCTTGATCATCGCGACATTCTCGGATGACACAAGGGACTTCGCTTAATTGAGCGATCTGAGAAGCCCGCCATCGGCGTTCGCCGGCGATGATTTCATAACGGTGCTCATCCACGCTGCGCACAATGATGGGCTCAATAATGCCGTGTTCTTTAATGGATGCCGCTAGCTCTTCAAGTGCAAGAGAATCAAAATGCTTTCTTGGCTGGTATTTGCCTCGTTGCAAATGCTCGATCGGCAAGTAACTTAACCTCTCTTTTGATACTTCCTTCATCGACTCCCTTCCCAGGCAAGGCGCAATCCATGTAACACCAAGTCAGGAATATGCGCGGTAAAAAAGTTTTCTTGCTCAAATAAATGAGCATAGCCACCTGTAGAGAGTAACACAGGTTCTTCGTTGGCAAAAGTTGATGCTTTGATACGGTGAATAATTTCTTTGATTGCGCCTAACTGTCCATACACAAGCCCGGATTGCAAGTTGGTTTCTGTGTTTTTACCCAGTGCTGTTTCAGGAACAACGAGCTCGATATCAGCGAGTTTGGCCGCATTTTTGGATAGCGCTTCCATGGATAATTTAAGTCCTGGCAAGATCGCGCCGCCCAAAAACGCGCTGTCTTTTGAGATAGCGCAAACGGTGGTGGCAGTACCAAAATCTGTGATCATGATGGGTTTATTGGGATAATAATGCGTGGCGGCAATGGCATTCGCTAGTCTGTCAGCGCCGAGCTCCGAAGGATAGTCAATGTCGAGCTTAATGTTCGTTTTAACGTGTGGCTTCAGATCAAATGGCACAAGGCCAAAATACTTCTTACACGCAGCAATCACCGAGTAATCCAACGCAGGTACCACAGAGGAAAGGCAAATCGCTTCGATATGACCAATAGCGACATTGTTTTTCTCTAAGACATCTTTCAGAAAAATACCTAATACATCAGACGTTAACGGTGACGATGACGGATAACGAAAACGTAATTTGATTTCATCGTTTTCTAGCACGCCGCCATAAATATGCGTGTTTCCTATATCAAGGCAAATAATCATGTTTTCTCCTTATTAATCCAGAAGCTTGGCGGTCCTACCTGCGGCTTGTGCAATTTCCTTGAGTGTGATCACCCCTACAATATCTTTGGCGAGCGACGAGCCTGGATGCTTAGAAACAATAATAACAGAGTAGCGGTATTGATTAATCGCTCTAAGGATTTTTACCCATTGCTGCTGCATTTTGACAGTAACAAAGTTGGTATCCACCATGTCATCAATGTTTTCTTTTGTGGGGGTCACACCCATCATAATGTAATTACTTCTTAAAAGTCCGAGTACAATCCCGTCGCTTTCAACCAGTGTGTAACCATCAATTTCCGCACTCACCATGCCAGACAAGAGATCTTGGAGCTTCACCACACGAAACTCTTTAGACATCGCAGCGAATGCCGTTCTTGTGGCCATCAGTGCGGCTTGCAATCCTGCTGGCACCGTTGCGCCACGGCGGATGAGCTTCAAAGTATAAATGCTTTCACGCGACAACAAGGTGCGCATACCATAGGCCAAGCCTACGGATAACATAACAGGCAAAATGGCATTATAATCACGCGTTAATTCAAACACCATCACGATACCGGTTAAAACAGCGCCGGTGCTACCGCCGACAAGTGCAGCCATACCTGCAATCGCAAACAGCGGTTGACTAATAGGTAACCCAGGAAACAGCATATGGGCAAAGCCACCAAAGGCACCGCCCAAGGTCGCGCCTAAGAATAAAGAAGGTGAAAACACGCCGCCAGATGCGCCAGAACCTAGTGTCAAGCTCGTCACAAAAAGCTTACCAAAAAACAGCACCAGTAAAAACCAAGGGTTTGAAAGCGTATTTTGCAAGACGCTTACAATGCCTGCATACCCTACGCCGCTGACATAGTAGTGCCCAGAAAACAGCATGAAGCAGTACATGGTAATACCCAGTAAAAACATCCCCGTCATATGGCGCAAATAAGGGTTTTTAAAGGCGTTATCGAAGAAATCTTCTGCCCAGTAGATAGCGCGAATCATTAGCGCAGAGGCAAATCCGCAGATAATACCAAAAGGGATAAACAAGACCAGCAAGCGATAATTACTTACATGCCAATCGGGTGCCATCAGCGAAGAAATATTAAACGCGGGATATAAACCAAGAAACAGCCGTCCAATGTAGGTGGCGGTCACTGTGGCAAACACCACGAGTGCGACGGTTGTCGCGCTGATAGAAACCAGCATTAATTCAATGGCAAACGTTAGGCCGCCTACAGGCGCATTAAACGTAGCGGCAATACCGGCGCTCGCGCCCGCAGCAATTAGCACCACGCGTTGTCGTGCTGGCATCTTAATTATCTGACCTAAGGTTGAAGCAAACGCGGAGCCAATCTGAGCGATAGGTCCTTCTCGACCGACTGAGCCACCACTACCAATCGAGATGGCGGAAGCCAGCGCTTTCACAATGGCAACGCTCGGCCTGATAATGCCGCTTTTGTTGTAAATAGCATCCATGACTTCAGGTACGCCGTGCCCTTTTGCTTCAGGCGCAAAATTCTTAACAAGCCATGTGACAGCAACAGCACCCAGCACGGGAATAAAGATAATAACAAAGCCCCAATGACTTGCGGGCATGAAAGCATTCGCATTATATTGAAAATCGATTTTCCCTAAGAACAGTAAATTATGGACGAAACCGATCATCATGCGAAACAACAGTGCGCCGATACCGGCGACAACGCCGACGAGAACGGAGCATAGGATCATCCAGGGAAGGTTTAACGGTTGGTCTGTGTGCTTTTTATGCATTGTTAGTTTCAAGGTGACTCTCGTTGTTTGTAAGTAAATATCAATAACACAGCGACATTTGCCGCAAGAGGGTCAATGCCTAAGTGATTCTTAAATGAAGAAATGATTGTGCTATTTTCAGCTGGGTTGACGAGTCTCCTCGCAAATACCAACAGTAAAGCAAGCGCAGTGTACACTAAATCAAAGGTCTTTTCACCTGTTTTCTGCGATTCCTTCACAATTAGTTGGGGATCAGCGTGTGTGCGTCATCTTCCCGTAAGGCAAAACAATCACATTTACGCGCTCCTCATTCTTCCTCACCGTGACGAAATGTCGATTCAACCAAGCCGCATCTTCCTTAAAAATACGAATACAACCATGGCTAGCATTGTAGCCAGGCACAGTGGGTGAGCCATGAAAAGCAAACCCTTTATAGAAAAACATGCAATAAGGCATCGGCGCGCCACCTCTTCTCAGAGGGTATTTACCTGACCGGCAATAAGCACCGCGTTTGTGATACATGGAGAATTCACCACGAATCGTACGGCAACCGCGTCTCACATCAGCACACCACGTGTTACCGCCTGAAGCAGGCCCCCATTTAACGAGCTTGCCTTCTTTATCATAGGCCGCCCAAGCTAATTTTTTAGGGTCGAAGATAATCACCTTTTTACCCGCCGGCCTTACCCATAAATGAAACGGTGACATTTCGTAATAATCAAGCGTGACCAGTTTGGCAGGCACAGCAATGATAGTCCCTCGTCGCAAGCGAATATTTTTCCGATTGATACGCTTAACCAGGTCGCGCTTTTTCTTGTTGGGGAATAACTTTTTCCAAGTGTCTCGTCGTTTGACTTTGTAGCAATCGTATTTCGCATTGTTTTTACAGAGATAGGCACCGTAAGTTCGTTTAGCAAAAACCGTGCTGCTCATGCAAGCAAAGCTTATTAGCGAGATAATGAGTAAGATTTTTTTCATGTGTTTTGCTCCTGGATGCCGCGGTCAAGCCGCGGCATGACACATTGTCATCGACGACAAATTTGATCAGCCAAATAAGCCACGCTTCCCGCATAATACGTAGAGTTATTATAACGAAGCAGCACTTTGAAGTTATTAAACACCAGCATGTCAGGTCCGCCATGAGGGCGAATCAAAGACGCATCGTAGTTGTGTCGAGGTAAGCTCTGACCTGAGCGTGGTTTGATGCCCAGCTTGTACCAAGCGGACAAGGGTTGTTTAAATTTGGTTGAGACCATGCGCTTTGGAACAGACGCAGGCACATAGACACGAATACTCCAAGGAGGGCCTATTTTCCAACCATGCATTTTCAAATAATTAGCAATCGAGGCAAAGACATCCGCGCGATCCGTCCAGATATCTTTCTTTCCATCGCCACGATAATCCACCGCGTATTTATACCAGCTTGAAGGTAAAAACTGAGACTGGCCTGTTGCCCCTGCCCATTCACCCACAAATTGACGAGGAGACACATGACCGTCATTCAAAATGTGTAACGCATAAAGCAGCTCTCGCCTAAAGAACTTGCTGCGTCGACCATCGTAAGCCAAGGTGGCCAATGATTTCACCACAGGAAAGCTTCCCATGAAGCGACCGTAACTTGTTTCAATACCCCAAATAGCGGTAATAGTGCAAGGATCGACTTGATACTGGCGCCCTATTTCATTGATTAAACGCTTGTGCTTTTTATATTGAATGCGACCTAGCTTGATACGGTATGCGTCAATCCTGGTTTTGCGATATTGCATATACGTCAACCGACGCTCAGGTTGAGTGCGATCGAATCGAGTCACGCGCTTATTGGGACGCGTGATTTTGGCAAAAGTCCGATCAAAAAGATTCGGGTTAATGCCCTGAGCAATAGCGTCCTTACGCAGCTGCTTCACCCAGGTATTCCAACTGACCGGTTTTGCATACACCGACATTGTGACACACAATGCGACAAGCACACATGCTAGCTTTTTCATCACCTTTCCTCCTTGTTGGGTGAATGTTGCTTTATTTAGCGGTGGATCCCGTGGTCAAGCCACGGGATGACACAACCATCAAGCCATGGGATGACATCATTTCTTTGTCATCCCGCGACTTGATCGCGGGATCCAGAGACCGAATCCTCCGCTATTCAGCAATCCACTGATTCAGCGCATCAATAATCTTCAACGCTTGATCTTTACTGGAAATATTAAACCGAGATTGCTGCATATATTTACCGTTACGCTTTTGATAACGACGAATACTGTATTTATCAGGGCCGTATTCCTGCTTGGTGTTATTCCAATCTTGATAACGAAAAATAATAGTCGACCAAGCGCCTTTCGTCAGCACGATTTTATCGAGCTGCTTGACCTTGACCAGATCTTCTTCCACATATTCAATCGTTAGTTCATCAACTGTTTCTGCCATTATCTTATACTCCTCATTTTCTTGTTAAATGCACAACATTGTCATTGTTGATCACAGATCCAATACTGACAATGGCCTGTCCATACAAAACAATGGACGCACAGTGCCTTATGTCGTCCACACTATCATAATATCTCAGATTAAACACCCTGCGTAATTGACCATTTCGCCAGTGAACGCCGATTTTGTTCAGATCAATCGTATCATCCAGTAATTGGTAATGATGTAATCGACAATAGTCTCTTGCAGCTTGCAGCGCTATCTCTTTGATTTGACTGTGACTGTACCAAAAGTACATGAATAATACCAATAAAAGTAACAAGATAACGGCACTTAACATTCTGCCTCCGCTAAGGTTTGTGATTCAAAATGCGGCTTGAGGAACGACGGAATGCGTTCTTCCAGCCAATACTGTGGCTGCCACGGCCATCGTCCCGCCACGAAACCAACGTGCCCGCCTTTGGGGCTGATTTCCAATATAACATCCTCTGATAAATCGGATTCACCCGGAATGGAGTCTTGTGTCATAAAGGGATCATCTTCGGCATGTAAAATTAATGTTGGAATGCGGATGGTCTTTAGGTAATGAATGCTGCTGGCGCGCTGATAGTAATCGTAAGAATCTGCAAAGCCATGCAACGGCGCGGTAAAGGCATTATCGAAATCTGAAAAGGTTTCGGCTTTTTTGAGATTCTCCAAATTAATCGGCGCATAACTGCCCGAAAACTTATCAATAACGTTATCACGTAACTGTTGCAATAAGTACTTGGAATAAAAACGTGAGAAACCTTTTCCAAACCGCTCCAACACTTGTGCCAGATCAAAAGGGACCGAAATGGCAACGGCTGCCACCAACTGATTTTTCTTGCCCGTTTCTCCCAGCCATTTCAAAAGCACATTGCCGCCCAGCGAATAACCTACAGCGGCAATAGGCACGCCAGGCTCTTTGTCCTTAAGGTGTTGAATGAATTCACTCAAATCAGAGGTATCTGCGGCATGGTAGCTGCGCTCCAGCCGATTGTGCTCGCCACTGCAGCCTCGAAAATGCATCAGCACACCTCGCCATCCGGATTTTTCAATGGCCTCCAAAGTGCCAGGCGCATAAGGCGAATCGATGGAGCCTCCCAAGCCATGCATCACGACAACAATGGGCGCACCTACACGTTCTTTGGCAATCCAATCACAATCAAGGAAGTCACCGTCTTCCAGCTCCACGCGTTCGCGCGTAAAATGCATCTTTTTTTTGGAACGAGCCAACGTCGGCCAAAGGGTTTGCAAATGGGGGTTCGATAACCACCAAGCTGGTTTAAAGTCGCTCGACTTCTTCATAATGACTCGCTGCACCTAAACTAATCAGACACTTAAAAATCAGCATATCAGAAATAACCGGTTTTCACCAAGCACAAAGACACCTAAAACCTGAGATCCCTTTATCCACCTGGCTTGTAGGGGATTTTATACGAGAAAAAAAGTTAAAAAATTTCGCCCTCTCACTTGCAAAATACAGATCTGTGCTATAATCGTAAGTCCCAGTTCAAGTACAACCAACCAGGACGGTAGACATTATGATCCACGGACTCGAAATCGCCTTCATTTTATTCGCTTTATTCGGGCTGCTTCTTATCAGCCTCTTTTGGTCAATCAAGATATCACATATCATTGATGAGACAAATCATCTCGGCAAAGGGTTTGATAAAAACCACAAGCAAGACTTTTATTGGTTCAATTTTCCTAAATAATCAATGACATCTGAACTATTTAGTTCAATAATGTTGTTAATGATGTTTTGAAAAAGAGAATCGGCAATCAATGAAGCTATTGAAAACAGCGCAAAGACCTCGTCGGCAAAACGGTGACGAGCACAGGCTACTTGTTGGCTGGAAGGAATGGTGCACCCTACCTGATCTTCACCTTCCGGCCATCAAGGCTAAGCTAGACACCGGCGCGAGAACGTCATCACTGCATGCTTACGCTATTGAAACGTATCATCGGCACGGTGAGCTATGGGTCAAATTTAAGCTTCACCCTGTTCAGCGAAACAATGCGATTCATATTCAGCGTTCTGCGAAAGTTATTGACCGTCGTAATGTCATCAGCTCCACAGGACACAAAGAATATCGATTCGTCATTGAAACCTGCTTGCTTTTGGCTGGCAAAAAACACAAGATAGAATTGACGTTGGCCAATCGCGAAAAAATGATCTTTAAAATGTTGCTCGGCAGAGAAGCACTTAAAGGTGTCGTGATCATTGATCCGATGAAGGCACATCAATTAGGCCGCCTAACACGCGACCAAGTAGAAACCATGTACACGGAGAGACAAGCATGAAAATCGCCATACTAACAAAAAACATCAATCTGTACTCACACAGGCGACTCATGGAGGCCGGCGAAGCGCGCGGGCATCAAATGAAAATGATCAACACGCTGTATTGCTACATGAACATCTCCCCGACCAAACCTCAAATTCATTACCGCGGCGGCGAGAGCATCGGACCTTACGATGCTGTTATTCCGCGTATCGGCGTTTCTAATACCTTTTATGGCACAGCCGTATTACGACAATTTGAAATGATGGGCGTTTATGCGCTCAACGATTCACTGTCCATTGTGCGCTCTCGCGATAAATTACGTTCTTTGCAATTATTAAGCCGAAGAGCCATCCCGATGCCTATCACCGGTTTCGCAAAATCCCCGCTCGATACAGATGATCTGATCAAAATCGTTGGAGGACCGCCGCTCATCATTAAATTACTGGAAGGCACGCAAGGCAGAGGCGTAGTGCTCGTTGAAACCTATAAAGCGGCAGACAGCGTGATCAGCGCCTTTAAGCAGTTAAAAGCTAATATTTTAGTGCAAGAATTCATCGCAGAAGCCAGCGGCTCGGACATTCGCTGCTTTGTGATTGGTGATAAAGTCGTTGCTGCCATCGAACGCACCGCCAAACCTGGCGAGTTCCGCTCCAATATCCATCGCGGCGGCTCCGCGAAACCGATTAAAATCACGAAAGAAGAACGTGCCATGGCCGTCAAGGCAACCAAAGCGATGGGACTGAAAGTGGCTGGGGTTGATATTATTCGCTCAGAACGCGGGCCCTTGGTCTTGGAGATCAACTCATCCCCCGGACTAGAAGGCACGGAAAAAGCCACGGGGAAAGATGTGGCGGGCATGATTATCGAGTTTATCGAGAAAAATGCCGCATCCAAAAAATCAAGGTCGCTTTCGTAAGTTACATGCCTGATGATGGGAAATTTGTCCCATTATTGGGGAACGTGCCGTCATCAGATCCGAGTAATGCGACAACGCTACCTAGGTTTTGAAAGAGTAATACCAGGGCCACTCCAGAGACAAGGGCTATCCCGTGTGAAACTGCTTGGCATGTACCAAGAAGAAGACACTTCTTTGCCGATTGGCGGATGCTGGGCGTAGCATCATCCTCCGCAGAAAAACTAACGTCAACATCGTTCTGAATAGATCCATAGAGATCCTTGTTTGAGCAGCCGTTAAAACTCTGCCGCATAGATTCACGCATTTTTCCAAATAAACCACAACCACACATAAAACACTCCTAATTATTAATTTTAATTCAACAAAAGCACCACAACCAACAACAAAACAAACGGATAATGGCTCGCCTTATTAAACAACGCCACACAATCACGATGCGCCTTGGTCTGGAACAAGCGATAAGCCGGCATTAACAAAACATAAACACCCACCACTGCGAATGCGAGCATAGCAATAGTACTAAAATGATGCGGCAAAAGTGCTAGCAACAAGCAACTTGCCACGACAGAGGCGGCTAGGCTTACGAAAATAATAAAGCTAGCTTTTTCAGCGCCATACACGATAGGCAGGGTTTTCGCAGCAATGCTTTTGTCTTCGCCGATGTCAGTCCAGTCTGCAGGAATATTTTGTCCGCCGACTTCCCATAGGAACAACCAGATGAACATAAGCACCAACGGTAAAACAGGAGGATGCGCTTGAACCGCAAAAACGGCTGCGATGGAACCACAGGTCTTAACAACGCCGCTGGCCAAAATACGCCAATGTGTGACCTTAAACAATTTGCAATAAATGATTTCTAATACCGCTGCGACCACTAAAATGAACGCTGAAACGGGATTCAAGGCATAAGCCGCAGCAAAGGAAACCGCGAACCAAAAACCGATCCAAGCTAGGCCTTGCGTTTGGCTTATAATATTTTGTGCCAAAGGATGGCGCACCATCGCCGCATCCAGATAACCGGCATCTTTCGCGATGTCGCCCTCTTCATTCGCCATCTTCTCTTGATCAACTTTTCTATCAACAAAATCATTCAACGCATAAATAGCGGTATAGCCTGCAATGGCAGCAATCATACCAATTACCATAATGTGCAAAGACGGGAAATAACCCAAAAATAAAAGCGCAACTAATGCAGGGGTTGTCGCATCAATAATGCCGTGTTGTGTTCTGGACATGGCCAGAAATACTTTCAATTTTGAAGTGCTGCTTTTTATCGCTTCTGCTACCATGACTTTCTCCTTAAACAATGTCATCCCGTGGCTTGACCACGGGATCCAGTGCGCGCACTCTACCAGAATTCACCCACACCTACAAATAGATTGACGCCGCCACAGCATTCCCGTAGGATGACTTGCTAATTTAACGACCGATAAATTAGCGAGGCGCCACCCATGTTACCTATCAAACAACAAGCACTTACCTTCGATGATGTACTCTTAATCCCCGCCGAATCCTCCGTTTTGCCCAAAGACACTAATTTGAGCACGATGTTCACACGTGATATCCGCTTAAACATCCCTTTGATTTCCGCCGCCATGGATTCTGTCTCCGAAGCACGCCTGGCCATTGCCCTGGCACAAGAAGGTGGCATCAGTGTAATCCATAAAAATATGTCCATCGAGCGACAAGCCGCGCAAATAGAACAGGTGAAACGTTTCGAAAGCGGCGTGATTAAACGCCCGATCACCGTGACGCCCGACTGCTCGGTCAAAGATTTGTTAGCCATTACACGGAGAAACAACTTCTCTGGCGTGCCCGTGATTGAAGGTAAAGATCAGTTGGTCGGTATTGTCACAAGCCGAGATATGAGGTTCGAAACCAACCTCGACCAGCCTGTGGCAAACATCATGACGAAGAAAGATCGCCTGGTGACCGTCAAAGAAGGTACGGAGCGCGAGGAAGTGATTCGGCTTTTACACGCACATCGCATTGAAAAAATCCTTGTAGTGAATGATCAGTTTAAGCTGCGCGGTATGATTACGGTCACCGATATTCTGAAAGCCAAAACAAAACCCCTCGCCTCCAAAGACTCACAAGAACGCTTACTGGTCGCTGCCGCGATGGGCGTCTCGGATCATGAAAAAGAACGCGCACAAGCGTTGGTCACCGCCGGTGTTGATGTGTTAGTGATTGACACCGCACACGGGCATTCGCAAGGTGTGATTGAACAAGTGCGATGGGTGAAAACACAATTCCCCGAGATCCAAGTCATTGGCGGTAACATTGCCACGGGTGAAGCGGCAACCGCATTGGTCAAAGCTGGTGCCGATGCCGTGAAAGTGGGCATTGGCCCAGGATCGATTTGTACCACAAGGATTGTGACAGGCGTTGGCGTACCGCAAATCACAGCGATTGCTAATGTGGCTAAAGCCTTAAAAAACACTGGCGTACCTTTGATTGCCGACGGAGGCATTCGTTTTTCAGGCGACATTTGCAAAGCCATTGCAGCAGGCGCGAGTACCGCCATGGTCGGCAGTTTATTTGCAGGCACCGATGAAACACCGGGTGACATCGAGCTTTATCAAGGACGCTCTTATAAAGTGTATCGCGGCATGGGTTCGTTGGGTGCAATGTCACAAGGTTCAAGCGATCGTTACTTCCAATCCAACGTTGCCAAAGAAAAACTTGTGCCCGAAGGTGTCGAAGGACGCGTCCCTTATCGCGGCAGTGTATTAAGCGTTATCGAACAATTACTCGGTGGCTTGCGTTCCAGCATGGGCTACACCGGTTGTGCCGACATTCAAACGTTACAAACCCAAGCCGAGTTCATGCAGGTCACTGCGGCCAGCATGCGAGAAAGCCACGCACACGATGTCAAAATTACGAAACAAGCCCCTAACTATTGGATTGAAAAACAATGAGTAACCTTCAGCAAGATACCGTATTAATCATTAACTTTGGTTCGCAATACGCACAGTTAATTGCACGACGCGTGCGTGAACTAGGCGTGTATTGCGAATTGCGCTCACACCGTATTTCCGAAGATCAACTCAATGCCATGGCACCGATTGCCATCATTTTATCCGGCGGGCCCGAAAGTGTGAACGCCGATCAAGTGCCGCGCATCAACCCAGCGATTTTTAGTTTAGGCGTTCCTGTGCTGGGTATTTGTTACGGTATGCAAGCCATGGCATCACAGCTAGGCGGCACCGTTTCGTCTTCGCACAAAAAAGAATTCGGTCATGCGGATATCACGATGGATCACAATAACCCTTTATTTCAAGGCATCGATCATGATCATCTACAAGCTGTTTGGATGAGCCACGGTGATCACGTAACAAGTTTACCCGAGGGTTTTACGAGTATCGCATCGACAGAAAACACACCCATCGCCGCCATGGCTAACGAGGAAAAGCACTGGTACGGTTTACAATTTCACCCCGAAGTCACTCATACAAAATCCGGCCATCAAATCCTAGAGAATTTCATTAAAAATATCGCGCACGGCGATGGCTCATGGACAACAAAAAACATCATTGAAGAAAACATCCAACAGATTAAAGAACAAGTCGGCGATGATCATGTACTTCTCGCCTTATCCGGCGGCGTCGATTCTTCTGTCGTTGCTGTGCTACTGCACGAAGCCATTGGCGACCAACTCACCTGCGTCTTTGTGGACACCGGTCTATTAAGACGCCAAGAAGCCCAACAAGTGATGAATACCTTTGCGAAACACTTAGCGATTCGCGTTATCAAAGTAGATGCAAAAAAACGCTTTTATAAAGCCTTAGAAGGCATCACCGATCCAGAAGACAAAAGAAAAACCGTCGGTGCTGAATTCATTCATGTGTTCGAAGAAGAAGCCAAACGCTTAACCAACGTCAAATGGTTAGCGCAAGGCACCATTTATCCCGACGTTATTGAATCCTCCGGCTTAGAAGACGATGTCGCACACGTCATCAAATCTCACCACAACGTAGGCGGCCTTCCCGAGCATATGCATTTAAAGCTGTTAGAACCTTTGAGAAACTTATTCAAAGACGAAGTAAGACAACTAGGTCTCAACCTAGGCTTAACCCACGAACTCTTATACCGCCACCCCTTCCCCGGACCTGGATTAGCACTCCGCGTCTTGGGCGAAATCAACGAAGCACACGTCACCATCCTACAACAAGCCGACCACATCTTCATGGAAGCATTGCACAAACATGATCTCTATGACAAAGTCAGCCAGGCGTTCGCCGTGTTTTTACCGATAAAAACCGTCTCCGTGAAAGGTGACGCACGTCACTATGAGTATGTCATCGCCCTCAGAGCCGTCGAAACCAGCGACTTCATGACCGCCCGCTGGGCGCATCTGCCGTATGATTTTCTAGCCTTGGTCTCAAGCCGTATTTGCAATGAAGTGCCGCATGTGTCTCGTGTGGTTTATGATATTTCGGGTAAGCCGCCTGCGACGATTGAGTGGGAGTAGGAAAGACTATCAACACATCAAAGATCACACCTGATATGAGATGCAGCCCAAATGCGGTTTGCTTGGCTTTTTATCTTCCTCGGATGGTTTGAAAAATAACGAATGCAGTTTTTTAGTGCTCCGACGCCTCTTACAACAAATTATTACCCATGCTATCCAACATACAGCTACGCCACCTAGGGTGAGGCCAGAATACTTCAATAATGATGACAACGCTTGTGATCGATGATAAGCGTTCATTGCATTATTGTATGGGATCGTTATTACATTTTTCACACAGCCCCCCCCGGGACTGCCAGCAACGCTTTTACCCCATTGCACCAGATAACCAATCGTAGGGTTTCTGTCCCGCCAGTTCAAACAACCCGAAGAAAGAGGCGATTTAAAGGTAGTTATTATGCCGTAATCTGCATTGAGTGGCATATTGATAGTGGTAGCATTACACAGACCCGCTAGAAGTTTGTTCGCGCCCACTTTTAAGATATCCCAAAACGCTGCATCGTAAGTACCCGTGCATAGATAATGGGATTCAAGCCTAACTACAGCCACATTCTCTCCTTGAACTTTAAATGCATCGTACACAGAGGGAGATACCGCATAGCGACAATTGCTTTGACCGCATGGTCGATAGTCGCCTTTTCCTGGAAACCAAGCCTCGGCATTAACAGAGGGCATAAAAAGCAACGTAATTAATGACACAGATAGCTCAGGATAATTCAAACACAACGTCACAGCAAATCTTAATGTATCGATGATAACATCTACGGCTAGATTATTTGCTTTCCCTAAAGAACGCAGTATTGTTTTCGCGAGTTGTTTTAGCATGGCTTCAAAAGGCACATCGCTTGAATTATGATGGCGGCATTGTACGCGAAAAAAAGCCTTGCTGTCAAAAACAAGATCAGGGCAATTTTATTTTTCGGGTAACTTCCAGGTGTAGGCTGTATGTAGCGAAGCGAAATACAGGTTTCTTAAGCTAGCCATCATGTGATGGTAACATCTCACCCCGTATTTCGCTTCGCTACATACGAGCTACGCAATACTATAAACATGTAATGACGCGCTTTACTCAGCAAACTTGAAATTATTACGTCCATGTTCTTTTACGTAATACATGGCTTTATCTGCTGCTTTTACCAGGTCTTCTATTTCCTTTACATTTTCCGAATAAATAGCAATGCCGATACTAAGAGTAACATTTAGATCATGGCCAACAACATGAAATGGGGCGGCTATTTCACTAAGCAATTTTTTAGCCGCATTTTCTATGCTGGCCTTACAGGATATGCTTTGCAACAATATAGCAAACTCATCGCCACCAACACGGGCAACGGTATCGCTACTACGCATACATCCCTGCAACCGCGAAGAAACTTGTTTTAACAGTCTATCACCACAATCATGGCCAAGCTTATCATTGATTTCTTTAAAATGATCGAGATCAAGAAACATCAAGGCAAAGATTTTTTGGTCGCGTGCAGCAAGCTTAATGGCCATGGTTAACCTGTCATCAAAAAGACGCCGATTAGGTAGGCCTGTTAGAGCATCGTGATTGGCTTGTTGCTTGATTAACGCTTCAGCTTTTTTTCGTTCGCTAATATCACTAAAAATGCCGATATGTCGCACAGCTTGATTGTTAATGTCTTTGATTTCCACAATGGAAAGCCACTCGGTATATAAGTCACCATTTTTCTTTTTATTAATAATTTCACCTTGCCAGCGGCCATTGAGCTTTAAAGCCGCCCAGAGCACTTGATAAAACTCGTCGCCTTGTTTTCCTGAGCTTAAAAGGTTTGGCGTTCTGCCCATGACATTGGCTTTACTATAGCCCGTTGTATAGGTAAAAGCCGCATTGACATTGATAATAACATTCTCTTTGTTAGTGATTAAAATAGCTTCTGGCGATGTATCAAACACCATAGCAGCAATACGTAAATCATTTTCAATGCGCCTTTGTTCTCGGATATCTCGAGCAATCGTTGAAAATCTAGTAATCTTTCCGAATTTATTTTTGTGACTAATTAATATTTGTGACATTGGAATGGTTTGGCCGTCACGGCTTAAAAAATCCGCTTCACTTTTCCATGTATTATGTCTTTCTAAATAGGGTAAACCTTTTCTCAGAAGTTTTTCTGCATCTTCACGGGGATGATACTGTGAAATAAGTATATTGCTTATATCTTCCGTCTCACTAAACCCCATAAGTTCTCGCCCAGCTCGATTAATATAAACAGTGCGCCCTTTTTTGTCCATCATGGCCACAAAATCAGGGGTCGCCTCTAAAATCTCGATGAGACGTTGCTGCTTTTGAAACAGCCGCTCCTGATTACGAGACGATAATAAAAAAATAATGGCCGCAGACAAAAACAAAAAGCTAAGAAAAAGAACCAGGGTTATATCGAAAATGTGTTGTTCAGTATGTTGGCTGGCGTAACCCCAGTGCACGTGCGAGTAAATAAATATGCTGCAAATAATGAGCCATAAAACCACAATACAGGCAATCATTATATTGCGTTTTCGATTAAAGGATTTATTGCCATCATTTATGTTCATTTCATTCATCACCAAAATTCATGGGTTTTGCTGAGTATAGACTAATATTTGTATAATTGCCTAAGGTAACCCAAAGCATGGTGCGTATAAATAAAAACCTTTTTATTTGGCGGGACTTACAGGCTCTCAATCATCGTCCTACTCGGGGTCTAAAACCGATGATTGAGCGAAAATACTGGTTATCGCGCAAACGTCTTCAACAAAAGCGCAAACAACTCTGAAAGCAATTCAGTGACGATAAAAAAGTCGGCGTCGAATTGTTCTTGTTCGGTTTCGGAATAGCTGTCTTTGGCGAGGCTGATGACTTCTTCGTGGTAGCGGATGGCTTTTAGGGTGAAGTCGTCGACTAGGGTGAAGGTCATTTTGTCTTGCCAGTTGAGTAGCAGTTGGTGTACTTCGAAGCCATCTGCAAGGAAGGCTTGAATCGCTTCGACGGAGAGGTCTTGGTGTTGGCAGCGGACGGTTCTTGTTTGTTGCTGGGGGTCGCGCAACACGCAGGATTGATCGATGGCGAAGGCTTTGGGTGCGTGGCCTTGTGAGACCCATTGCGTGAGTTCGGGGGCTACTTTTTTTGTTTCAATGGATTGGTAGGTGGTTTCTCCCATGGATTTTTTAAAGAGCGCTAAGAATTTTTCGATCCTTGATGCGCTGGTAGTATCTAGGATGAGCCAGTCGTTTTTTGTGTCGATTAAGCCATAAACGCGTGATAGTTTGCTGAAGGCGCGGGTTAAGAAGGCGATGATGATTTCTTCTTTGAGTTCTCTTTTTTCTTTTTGGGAGACTTTTCTTTCTTGTTGGGTTTGGATGTCGCTGACGCGTTCATTGAGCTCTTGTCGGATGACCGTGGCGGGTAGGACTTTTTCTTCCAGTTGCATGCAGATTAGAAGGTAACCGTTGGCGGCGTGTACCAAGGCAGCGCCCTCTTGTTCTTGGGGTGACGTCCAGCCGTGGCCGGAGGCGAAGCTGGGTAGGCAGGGTCTGAAGGCTAAGGGTTCTAGTTTGTCTTCGAGTGCTTGTGACTGGAAGGGGATGGCGTTGGTGAGTTGGAAGATTTGTGCTTGTTTGAACCACATGGTTTTGTTCCTTTTGTTGTCTTGATTGGGCAATGGATCCCGTGGTCAAGCCACGGGATGACACAAGTTACGTCGTCGCGGGATGACAGAAGTTAAGTCACCAAGTTACGTCATCCCGTGGCTTGACCACGGGATCCACAGGTGCAGTATCACTGCTTAGCAGCGTACAACTTAATCTTCGCAGAATCTCTTAAGCCCTTCACATAAAGCGTATAATCCAACACGCCCGAATTAGACGCCGTACCTTCGCGATAAGCACTCATCACATTCTGCGGGATTTTCTTAATCTTACCTTCCGTCACATGATTGATTTGTACGGTCGCATAACCTAAACCATCAACGTCTGTTATTACATACGACGGTTTGTTTTTTCCCTTCGGTGTCGGTGCATCGAAGGCGGCAGCAACAATCGCCGGGTTCACTGATTTTACTTCGCCATTGCGCGCAACATGATTCACAGCGCCGACCTTAAGACCCGCTGCTTGCGCAATATGAGCGAATGAAGCGCCCTTTTGTGCTTGCACCAAAATTTTCATCGCGAGGCTTTGTGCTTTTTTCATTGCTAGTTGATGTGTTAAGTTTGTTTCTATGCCTTGTTTTACCGAAGCAAACGACTTCACTGTCGCCGGCGCTTTTTTAGCGACCCTTAAAACGAGCATGGAGGTATCGTTAACCTGCACCGTGTCGCTGTTATTACCCTGGTTTAAGACTTCGTTAGAAAACGCCGCGGCAACCACTTTAGGGTTATTGACAAGACCTTTGCGCCCTGTAATTTTTTGCGCAAACATCGGCGTGGTTCGAATGTGTAATCCGAGCTGATCGGCGGCAGGTTGTAATGAGTTAGGATGCTCAAACACCAAGTTAGCCAGTTGATCGCTTTTGTCGGCATAAATTTTCTCAGCTTTTTGCTGGCGATAATCTTTTAATACGGCAGCAGCCACTTGTTTGTAAGGTTTAACTACCGCAGGGTGGATCGCTTTGAGCTTTAAAATCTCGAAGCCCATCGGGGTTTTAAACGGTTGAGACACTTGCCCTACATGTTTCAGTTGCAACATGTGGCGTTGCCATACAGATGATTTTTGCATTAGCGTCATTGTTGGCAGGACACCGCCCTTGTCTGCTGTCGCTAAATCATCAGAATATTTTTTTGCATAAGCGTTGAAGCTGATACCTTTAATGAGCGATTCATAAAGTTTTTGCGCTTTAAGCTCGATTTTAGCTGTTGCTTTCGCTGATGTATTCGCAGGTACCGCAAGGATAATATGCGCTAGGTCCCATTTTTTAGGTAGCGTGTAATGATTCAGATGATCCGCGTAATACGTTTGCAGCTGTTCAGAAGATGGATGAAAGCCTTTCATAATGTCTGCCATGGACAATTCAAGGTAATGTACGCTGACTTTTTCAGGTAGCTGATAGCTGGCTTGATGTGTCTTATAATAGGCTTGTGCGGCCTGTGTAGGTAATTGCATGTGATGCATGAACTTTGTCACAGGCACCATGACATAGTGAAAGCTGCGCGTTTGATTAACCAGCTTGACCGTATTGCCGATTTGATACGGCAAAGAAAACGACGAAAACAAAAAGCCCGTGCGAACTTGTGCTAAGACCATGCTATTAGACAATTGTGCAAGAAACTGCTGTTGCGTAAACATCGCATTACGCAAAAAAACTTGGAAGCGCATTTTAGAAAACTGCCCATCACTTTGAAACAATGGCAACCTTGCTAGCTCTAACATCAATAAATCACGACCGATGCTAAAACCATTGTCCGCGGCGGACTGCGTGAGCAAGCTTGTTGTGATCAGTGATTGCAGCACGTCTGATTTACTTTGTTTAATGGCTGCTTGAGAAGTTAATAGATTTGGGTTTTTCTGGCTTTGCATTTGGCGAAAGCGATTAAACGCGGATTGAAATACCCGGTTCGTAATCTTATGCCCGTTAACTTTCGCAATGGGTGCGTCAGCACTTGAGCCATTGAAGTAGTTATGGATGCCCCAGAGCGCAAACGTCATCGCTATAAAACCCATAATGACAATGGCGATAACCCCTTGTGATTTATCACGGAGCATTTGAAGCATGGTGCTACCTCGTTTGGCGTATTAAAAAATTAGGATGGCAAAAAGAAGTCGTATCGAAAAATTGGCGGAGTGGACGGGATTCGAACCCGCGACCTCCGGCGTGACAGGCCGATATTCTAACCAGCTGAACTACCACTCCGCACATTATCAACCGAACGACTGAGTAACTTGATTTGGTGGGTGCTACAGGATTCGAACCTGTGACCCTCGCCTTGTAAGGGCGATGCTCTACCAACTGAGCTAAGCACCCGCTCACCAAATACATCTAAGTCAAGGGTGCGCATACTACGCTATTTATCCACCCTTTACCAGTGATTACTCAAGAAATTTCGCACTTAAGACGAAATCTCAGTATTATTTACCGTTTAGCTTATCTTTGAACGATTTGCCCACTTTAAAGCCAACAGAGTTTGAAGCAGCAATATCGATTTCTGCACCTGTTTGCGGATTACGACCTTTGCGTGCTTGTCGTGCACGTGGTGTGTATGTTCCAAATCCTGGAAGCGTTAAAGAGTCGCCTGCAGCAACGGTATCAACTGTTGTGTCGATCATTGCATTCACTGCGCGTTCTGCGTCAGCTTTTGATAAACCTGCACGTTCAGCAACGCTATTAATAAATTCAGCCTTGTTCATATCTTCCCCTTACACGTTAATAAAAAATCCGTTATGTATCATCAATGAAACGCAGGTTATTTCTACCTAACGAACCATGATAATCAAATCATATCAGTCACCCAGCCCTTCCGCTTTTTATAACTGAAAGAGCTTTATACCAACCCCCGAACCAAACTGCAAGACAACTTGGCACGAAATACTAAAGTTTTTTAACGCTTGGCTTTTTGTGCTTTGCGAGGCTTTGTTTTTGTTGTTTTCTTGCGCGTATTAGCTGGTTTTGCCTTCGTTTTTTTCGTTGCCTTCATTTTCTCTATAGGCGATGTCTTTAATGCCAATTCCCATACTTCATCAATCCATCTTACTGGATGAATCTTAAAATCTGCCTTAATGTTCGCCGGTATCTCGGTCAAATCTTTACTATTTTCTTTAGGGATGATGACATGTTTGATGCCACCCCTGTGTGCTGCAAGTAATTTTTCTTTCAACCCACCAATCGGCAACACTTCACCGCGCAACGTGATCTCCCCTGTCATCGCAACGTTAGAATGCACAGGAATGCCCTTGATCACAGAAACTAACGCTGTACACATGCTAATACCGGCGCTTGGGCCATCTTTCGGTGTAGCGCCTTCAGGAACGTGAATGTGAATGTTTTGTTTTTCAAAGAACTCAGCATCAATACCCAGCTCTTTATAGCGGCTTCGAACCACTGTCATTGCTGCATGCACTGATTCTTGCATAACATTGCCTAGCTGGCCCGTAATGGTAGCCTTATTGCCTTTACCCGGCATTACCGCCGCTTCAATACGCAATAACTCTCCGCCAACCGATGTCCACGCCAACCCGGTCACTTGACCAATGCGATCTTCGGTATCAGCTACACCGTAATCAAACTGACGAACGCCCAGGTAGTCTTCAAGGTTTTTACCTGTGACAGATACCTTCTTCAGGTTTCTCTTTAAGAGAATAGCCTTCACCACTTTGCGGCAAATCTTTGATATAGCACGTTCTAAATTCCGAACACCGGCTTCTCGCGTGTAATAACGAACAATGTCTTTCAGCACTTTATTGGAAAGACTGATTTCTGATTTTTTTAAACCGTGGTTACTCAATTGCTTGGGCATTAAATGCCGAATAGCAATATTGACCTTCTCGTCTTCCGTGTATCCAGGCAGCCGAATGACTTCCATACGGTCTAACAACGCAGGTGGAATATTCAATGTATTGGCGGTTGCAATAAACATCACGTGCGATAAATCATAATCAACTTCGAGGTAGTGATCATTAAACGTGTGATTTTGCTCAGGATCCAAGACTTCCAATAACGCAGATGCGGGATCGCCACGAAAATCTGCGGCCATTTTATCGATTTCATCCAACATAAAAAGCGGGTTTTTTGTGCCGGCTTTCGAAAGTTTTTGGATAATTTTCCCGGGCAATGCGCCAATATAGGTTCGACGATGCCCTCGAATTTCAGCTTCATCACGCACACCGCCCAAAGAGAAACGTGCAAATTGTCTGCCTGTGGCATTCGCGATGGATTGGCCCAGCGAGGTTTTCCCTACGCCTGGAGGGCCTACGAGGCATAAAATAGGGCCTTTTAATTTCTCTACACGTTGTTGTACCGCGAGATATTCAATGATTCGTTCTTTGATTTTGTCTAAGCCGTAATGCTCGTCTTCAAGTATTTTTTCAGCTTTCTTTAGATTCTTGTTGATAACACTGGCGTTTTTCCAGGGAACATTCAACAAGCACTCCAAGTAATTCCTAGAAACTGCAGCCTCTGCAGACATAGGTGCCATCATTTTTAATTTAGCGAGCTCTGTCGTGGCTTTTTTCTTCGCGTCTTCCGGCATGCCTGATTCTTCGAGCTTCTTCGCAAGTGAGCCCATTTCATCGGGCTCACTGCCCAAGGTGCCTAGTTCTTTTTGAATCGCTTTCATTTGTTCGTTGAGATAATACTCTCGCTGGCTTTTTTCCATCTGCCCTTTCACACGACCACGAATGCGTTTTTCAACTTGTAACAGCTCAATTTCTGATTCAAGTAGCGCTAGCAAACGTTCCATTCGTTTTTCAATGGCGGCGATTTCTAGTAGCTCTTGCTTGTCTACAATTTTTAAACCTAAATGCGCAGCGATGCTGTCAGCCAAGCGCTCCGGGTTTTCAATGCTGCTGAGTGAGGTTAAAATTTCTGGCGGTATTTTTTTATTGAGTTTGACGTATTGTTCAAACACGGATAACAAGCTGCGTGAAAAGGCTTCGATCTTAAAGTCGGTTTGCTGTGTTGATTGCATCTCGCTAATCGAAGCAGCAAAGTAAGAGCCGTCTAAAAAGAGCTTTCGGATCCGACACCGTTGATTACCTTCGACCAACACTTTGATCGTGCCATCGGGAAGCTTTAATAATTGCAACACCGTTGAAAGCGTACCCACAAGGAATAAATCTTTCGCCGTAGGATCATCCACCCCGGCATCTTTTTGGGCAATCAAAACGATTTGTTTATTGGTGCGCATGGATTCTTCAAGCGCTTGTATGGATTTCTTTCTGCCGACGAACAAAGGGATCACCATGTTGGGGTAAATCACAACGTCGCGTAATGGTAGTACGGGGAAGCGTGTCTCTTTTTCTATTTTCATTTCAATGTAACCTTCGCTATGGTGCTATGTCGGGCGTGGATACCGCGGTCAAGCCGCGGTATGACCGTCGTTATGATCATCCCGCGGCTTCTTTTGTCATCCCGTGGCTTCTTTTGTCATCCCGTGGCTTGACCACGGGATCCAGTCTTCTTCTTCACTTCATCATCTTTATAAACATACGTAGGCGTAGCATCCGACAACAAAACAGATTCATCCACGATCACTTTGTCTAATCCCGCCATCGAAGGGCTATCAAACATCGGCTCCAAAAGAATATGTTCGATGATAGAACGTAAACCTCGCGCACCTGTTTTCTTTTCCAGCGCTTGTTTAGCAATCGCATGCAGTGCCTTCTCTTGAAATTGAAGCTCCACATCCTCCATGGCAAACAAGGCTTGGTATTGTTTTACCAGCGCATTTTTAGGTTCGGTTAGCACACTGATCAATGCTTTTTCATCAAGCTCTTCTAGCGCGGCTATGACAGGCATACGACCAACAAACTCAGGAATCAAACCATATTTAACAAGATCTTCAGGCTGTACTTGTTTGAAATAACGAATTAAATCTGAATGCGTGTCTTTGCTGGCGACTTCCGCAGAAAAACCAATGCCTGACTCGCTGGTGCGCAAACGAATGGTGTTTTCTAGCCCAGAAAACGCACCGCCACAAATGAATAAGATATTGGTGGTATCGACTTGAATTAAATCCTTACTGTTCGGATTTTTTCGACCCCCTTTGGGCGGCACATTGGCTTTAGTGCCTTCAACCAATTTTAGCAATGCCTGCTGAACGCCTTCACCCGACACATCGCGTGTAATAGAAGGATTTTCAGAGCGGCGGGTAATTTTGTCGATTTCATCAATATAAATAATACCTTGCTCGGCTTTTGCAACGTTAAAATCAGCACTTTGTAAAAGCTTATGAATCACATTTTCAACGTCTTCACCCACATAACCCGCTTCGGTGAGCGTAGTGGCATCAGCAATCGCAAAAGGGACATCCAAAACTTTAGCCAGCGTTTGCGCTAACAACGTTTTACCGCTACCTGTGGAGCCAATAAGCAAGATATTACTTTTATTAATTTCGATCCCGGCATCTTTAGCTTTGTTTTGTTTCAATCGTTTATAGTGATTATAGACCGCCACAGAAAGGACTTTCTTAGGGAAAGCCTGGCCAATCACGTGTGCATTGAGGCGCTCGAGGATTTCTGTTGGCTTTAGCAGCACTTTTTCTGGATTTGCGGCATCGCCTTGTTGGGAAGCGAGCGTTTCACTAATGATGCCGTTGCAAAGCTCAACACATTGATCACAAATATAGACCGAGGGCCCTGCTATTAATTTTTTGACATCCTCTTGGGTTTTGCTACAAAAAGAACAGTATAACGTTTTACGTGTCTTCGATTTTCCCGCCATGGTGATTACTCGCTATTTTTTCTTTGTCTCTTTCTCTTCATCGTTGCGCTTATCGAGCACTTTATCAACGATACCATATTTTAATGCGTCTTCAGCACTCATAAAGTTATCACGATCGGTGTCTTTTTTGATTTTATCCAAAGGCTGCTTGGTATGAAAAGACAGCATCTGATTAAGTTTGTCACGAATGCTTAAAATTTCTTTCGTGTGAATTTCAATGTCTGTGGCTTGGCCTTGATAGCCGCCCAAAGGTTGGTGAATCATGACCCTGGAATTTGGCAGGCAAAAACGTTTGCCTTCAGCGCCACCCGCTAGCAAGAACGCACCCATGCTGCATGCTTGACCGATACATGTTGTGCTTACATTAGGTTTGATGAACTGCATCGTATCATAAATCGCCATGCCGGCTGTAACAGCACCGCCCGGTGAATTAATGTAGAGGAAAATATCTTTATCAGGGTTTTCTGATTCTAAAAACAGAAGCTGTGCCACCAACAAGTTAGCCATATGGTCTTCGACCTGGCCGACGAGAAAGATGATTCTTTCTTTCAGTAACCGAGAATAGATGTCATAAGAGCGCTCGCCTCGTGCGGTTTGCTCGATCACCATCGGTACTAACGTTTGCAAAATATCCTGATTCATACCTTTCTCCCTTTATTTAAATCCTTGACCTTAAGCTTGTCGTTCCATCACTTCTTTGTAATTCACTGTCTTCTCAACGGCTTTCATTTGGCTAAACAGTGCTTCAACGGCTTGATCTTCCAACGCTGCGGCTTCAATCTGAGCCATTCTTTGACGATCACCATGATACCATTTTACAAACTCTGTAGGATCTTCATAGCTTGACGCCATGTTTTCAATCAATTTCTTCACTTGAGCTGCATCGGGCTTAAGTTCATTGGCTTGAATAAACTCTCTTACCAAGAAACCTAGCTTAACACGTCGCGCGGCCGGTTGCTCCAAAGCTTTTTTGGCCTCTTCTGGTACGGTTACTTCGGCATTGTCGTCCACTTTATTTTGACCGTGTTGTTGAGATTCTTTGTATAAGCTCTTAACTTCATCGTCAATCATCACTTGTGGTAACTCAACATTGTTCTTTTCAATCAGCTTATCAAAAACGTTCGTTTTGTTTTGCATTCTGATGGTGTTTTTAAGTTCTTTTGTCATGTGCTTTTTGAAATCTTCACGTAATTTCTCAACACCGCCTTCGGTCACACCAAAGGCTTTTAAGAAGGCTTCGTCAATCTTCGGTAAGTCCACTTCATTTACTTTCTGGACTTTAATTTTAAAGACCACAGATTTACCAGCAACATCGGCAGCATGGTAATCTTTAGGGAAGCTAAGGTTAAGTTCAAGCTCATCACCCGCCTTCGCGCCAAGAATGCCTTTTTCAAAACCAGGAATCATTGAATCAGAACCAAGAACAAGGGGTAAATCTTTTGCAGAAGCGCCCTCAGAAGGCTTGCCATCGATACTGCCTTCAAAATCGATGATCACTTGGTCTTTGTTTTTTGCTGCGCGTTCAACCGGGTTCCAGTTAGCGCGTTGCTGACGAAGTTGCTCGACTAGATCATCGATGTCTTTGTCTTCAATCGTTGCGGTGATTCTTTCCACTTCAACGCCGGCTAGATCTTCAAGCTTGATTTCTGGGAAAATTTCAAAAGACGCTTCATATTCCAAGTCTTTGCCTTCGTCGGCTTTGAGCGATTCGATGGTCGGTGCGCCAGCCAAATTCAAGTCTTTTTCTTTCGTGGCTTCAAAAAGTGTCTTACGCATAACATCATTAACGATATCATTACGAATGGATCCACCAAAACGTTGTACAACGATGTTACGAGGCACTTTACCTGCACGAAAACCGTCTAATTTGACGTCTTTCATTGCGCTGTTCACTTTATCGTCAAAGGCTTTCGTGATTTCAGCTGCCGGTATAACAACTTTCATCAATCGTCGTAATCCCTCTTTTTTTTCTACTGAAACTTGCATAAGTGACTCCGTAAGTTAAATAACATTAATATTAATGAATAAAAAATGGTACGAGAGAAGAGACTCGAACTCTCACAGGTTGCCCTACTGGAACCTAAATCCAGCGCGTCTACCAATTCCGCCACTCTCGCAGATAAAAAAATATGGGGTGGGCGATGGGGTTTGAACCCACGACCGCCGGAATCACAATCCGGTGCTCTACCAGCTGAGCTACGTCCACCACAAAAACTAAAAATTTAAACAAAAAAACAATGGGTTAGCTATTGTTTTTTCAGTTAAACTCTAACTGTCAACCTCCCGAACTGGTGCGCCCGGCAGGATTCGAACCTGCTACCCTCGGCTTAGAAGGCCGATGCTCTATCCAAATGAGCTACGGGCGCAAACCCTAAATACCGTAGTGACAGTCTTCTACAGTCATTGATTTTGGTCGGGGTGGAGGGATTCGAACCCCCGACCCTCTGGTCCCAAACCAGATGCGCTACCAAGCTGCGCTACACCCCGATCAAAATGAAAGGGGATGATACTGCTCATCTGCAAGAAGGTCAATTTTTTTTTGTACTTTTAAACAAGCTCACGCTATGATGGCGATTGATTCTTCAGCACATTTGATACGGAACCCAAATGACAGCGACCATTATTGACGGCAAAGCCGTTGCCAACAGCATCATCAGCGACATCAAAGATGAAATTACAGCGCGTACCACACAAGGATTATCGCAGCCCGGGCTTGCCGTTATTCTCATCGGCACCGATGGCGCCTCTGAAATTTATGTTAAGCACAAACAAAAAGCCTGTGAACGTGCGGGTATTTTGTCTACTTTACATCATCTCCCTCAAGATACGTCTGAAAAACAACTGACAGACCTGGTTCATCGCCTTAATAACGATCAAAGCAACCATGGCATACTCATACAGCTCCCGCTGCCAAAACACATCAATACGCAACGCATTTTAGAAACCATCACCATAGAGAAGGACGTTGATGGTTTTCACCCCTACAATTTCGGCCGATTAGCGCAAGGCCACCCCACCTTGCAGCCTTGCACGCCTGCGGGCGTTATGTGGCTGATTCAAACAACCAAGGTGGAACTCGCGGGCCTACATGCTGTCGTTGTTGGCGCATCTAATATTGTAGGACGGCCTATGGCCTTAGCCTTGCTTCGTGCGGGTTGCACGGTCACTATTTGTCACAGCAAAACCAAAGACTTATCCTCACTTATTAAACAAGCAGATCTGCTTGTGACAGCCGTTGGGCAACCACGCTTGATCAAGGGGGAATGGATCAAGCCAGGCGCCATTTTGCTTGATATCGGTATTACGCGGTTAGACAACGGGAAACTGTCGGGCGATATCGACTTTGAAGCCGCCAAACAACATGCAGCTTGGATTACGCCTGTACCCGGTGGCGTTGGGCCTATGACGGTCGCTATGCTCATGAAAAACACACTCAGTGCCGCCAAGCAGCAATGTTAAGTCGGCTGTTACAGCGGCTTCGTCGTCGCAAAACCTTTTGTTTGCCCGATTTAACCTCCCCTTCTCGGCATCAATTAGCCAAACATTTAAAGCTGCGTAGATTCAAGCCGGTGACCGATCCTGCTAAAGCCTGGCTTTCTGAAAAAAATTTGACGCTGAATCCTGAGGCGACCCAATATTTGGAATATAAGCATTTGCTGGCTTATTTGACGCAGCAGCATTGTCCGGGTGTTATGCCGCTGACTTATATTATTAATGACAGCAATGCTGGTGATATTTTGAAGAGGATACGGCGTGAGCATTATTCTGCTGTGGATCCCGCGGTCAAGCCGCGGGATGACATTAGGAAGAATGCTGGCATTAGCAAAAATACTGTCATCCCGCGGCTTGACCGCGGGATCCAGGAAAGCCAGACACCACATCAATACACCGACAAAAAAGAGAATCTCATCTGGATCCTAAAACCCTCACAACTAAACAACGGCCAACACATCAAGCTCTTCACCCGCTTTTCCGAGCTAAAAGCACACTATCAAAACAACCAACGCTTAAGCGGCGAACACGTTTTACAACAATACATCGCGAATCCTGACTTATTCAACGAACGAAAATATACCTTGCGCATGTTTGTAACCTTGCATAACAACACCACCTACCACCTCTATCCCCATGGTTACTTGAATGTCGGCATAGAGCCCTACCCCGACCACCCGAGCTATGCGCATTTAAATCTTCATTTAACCAATGAGCATTTAAACGAGAAAGCAGCGAACATCCAACAAATACCCACGCAGACCCTTGAACATTTTGAAGAAACGCGACAGAAAGTCGGCGTTATTATTCAGCGCGTTTTCGATGCTTTATTCAAAGAAGCGCCGCCGCTAGCGCTTGATCGCCAAACACCTGCGTTTGATTTTTTTGGGTTTGATTTTATTTTGGATACACACAACAAGCTATGGTTGCTCGAGGTGAATCATGGTCCTTGCTTTCCCATCAGTGAAAACCATCCTTTGCAGTATGGTTTTTATGATGGCTTTTGGGGCGAAGTCGTGCAGCGAATGGAGCTTGTCGCTCTAGCGTGTAATGAGAGTTTGACATAAAAACAATACAGCATTAGAGTACGCCTCGTTGATGAAAATGGCTTGGCATAAGATAATGACAACAATACTTACCAGCAACGGTGATGCCCATTTTCACAAAGTACTTGCAACGGCGCGTGATAAGCTGAACGAGCAAATTATCCCATTACGCTGATTTGACGACAGCATGGCAAAAAAAGCACAATCAAATACGGTTTGTAGTGCAGCCTTCTTCTTTTTCATGAAATACTTTCATAGGGTGATATTGTAGCTGATTCTTAAGCTTTGCTTTCCCTTTTCTATTTGAAAACGTTGAGTAAATTGAGCCGGTAATCTTTGATAAATAGCTTTGTTTCCTGTCTTCCGGGTGTTTCATCTGATCAGGAATTAATAGGTTCCAGAAATCTACAAGTTTATGCTCATTGTTAGCTTTGGGGAGCTGATCACAAAGCTCATGCATCCGGTACTCCAAATCAGCTTTATGTGCTCTTGTTTCTATTCCCCGCTGTTGATATTCATTCAGCAAGCTCATCGCATCTTCATACGCTTGAAAAGAAAGCAATAGTAAAAAGACTTTTAAAATTACGCCATCTTTTGTAAGCCGTTTTTCTTTATTCACAAAACATCGTCTTAAGCCATCATCTTTCCTTGTCAGACTTTTCTTGCTTTTCCTGCCTAATGTACCGAGCCATAAATTTTCATAAAAGTGTGCAAGCGATTTGTATGCTTTCACCCTCTCAGCAACCCCAATATTGGGATTGGCGACATGATTTTTTAAAGTAGTTTGTGTTTTTTGCTTGCTTGAAAGATACAATGCAAGATCCATTCGAAAAAGAAGGTTTGGATCATAATCTTCTCCTTTTCTTTTTTTGATGAATTCTCTCATTGTATAGGTTTCTAATGTTTTTTTATGGTGATGATCATTGCTATTGTGAACGTATTTTATATGTGAAAGATCTAAATCAGCGCCTGAAAGCATCAGCATAGCAACTTGAACACTCTTGCCAGCGGTAAGCCTGCTACGGATCAAAGGAGTATTGGTTATCTCTACTAGTTCTTTATTGGCGGGACTATATATTTCTGTTAACAATGAGTTAACGCTTTTCTCTGTACCACGTTTACAGAGAAGCCAAAAAGCTAGCACAACAGAATGATTACATCGAAAAATAGGTTTAAATTCATCGAAGGCATTTTTGCTAGAGGCTTGTTTGATGATAAAATCAGAGGAGAACTTTAAATCAAGAAGCGATTTAATCTCCTTTAAATCTTGCAAAGTTAACGGATTCCAAAACTTCCTCACAGCAGAGGTCAACTTACGTCTAAAGCTTGTTTCTGGTGATGTTGAAAGAGTGAAAGTCATAGCCCGCACCTTTGAGTGAAAATCCTTGCCATTATAGCATGATTAATTTGACAAAACATTATCGTTGTCCTTATTCGGCTGAGGCTCTTCAGGCTTTAGTTGAAAAAAATCTGTTTGACTTGACCTTTTTGTTGTTTCATCAAGCTGCTCAGTTAATTCTAGAATCTTGTTCTGCTGTTTGCTTAGATTGCTCGACAAACCTTTATTTCTGCTTGTTAAAGAAACGAGTTTCCGACGAAGATCTTGCTCAACTTTCTTTTGTATGATTTTCTCGGCATACAATTTCTCCACTTCCTTTTGTTTTGAGGTGGTCTGTAATTTGCTTGCATCATATTCTCGCTTAAGTTTCAGATTCTCAGTCTGTAAGTTTTTTGCGCCTACTGTCGCTTTTTTCAAGGCATTTTTTTCATGTTTTCCTACTTGTGTTAACAGTAATGTAAACCGTACTTTTTGAGCTTTAATGAATGCCTCAGAAAAGTCTTTTTTTATTTTAGATAAGGGCGTAATTGCTTTAGATGTTATCTTTTCCGATAAGCCCGTTAGAAAGAGTAAAGTCACGAAAGTTTGTAAAAGATTAATGCCGCTTTTTATAAGACGCCAGATAGCATGATAATCTTCATCGCCTTCTGCTAATGACCAAGCTTCATTGCCTCCGCTAAGCCCTTGCATAAGGGCCGTCAAAAGTACCGCGACAAGTGTTGGAAGATGGTTGCTTAAACGATGTTTTCTTGAGGGTAATTTGGGGATATCTATTAATTTAGCCTTATCCTTTCTAGTTGATTGATCACCATATAGCGCATTAGCTCGCTTATTTTGTGTTCCACTCATATCCTTTGAGTAAATGGAGTTCCGAATGGCTTCAATATCTTTTTTAATTTGGAGAATAACCGCATAAGTACTCTCATTTAGTGCAGAATGAATCGCTGCACCTGATGAATGCATTAAAAAGGGTGCAAGCGCCGGGAATCTCTGAATCCACCTACCAAGGTCAGCGAAAAAGTCGCTTCCTACATAAGAGAGAAGCCCCGCACCATCTTTTACTGCTGAAGCGATAGGTGGCGTCAAGCCACCTACAAGAATTGCCACTAGTTTGAGCTTGCTGATCCACTTTTGTTTTTTGCTGTCTGTAATAAGTTTAGCGTCAAATATAGCATCAACAAGCTCTTGATCGTCGACTGCTTCAGATGCAAGCATCAAATCAGGTTTGATCTGTACTGCATCACTAAAGCTAGCCTCATCATACTCAATCTCTTCGTCAGGAACATTGGGGAACCTTGGCCTAGCCACTTGTTTTTGTTGAGGATTTCCTGAGGCGCCAAAGCTACCATCACTAAGCATAGCATTATTCTCAAGTTAGCTTTCAATATGTGGGTTATTCTAGCAAAAAAAGAGACTAAATTCAAGCAAGTGTATAAGTTCAGGTGGTTTGAGACTCAAGCAGCCACCTCGAGATTAGTTGTTTGAATATACTCCATAGGTGTGAGTCCGTCCAGCGCCCCATGAGGTCGATAGGTGTTATATTTTTCTAAGGCAG
>Ga0233429_1000510_pt1 | contig 61260 bp, 66 predicted proteins | sample SI_118_April2016_3_FD_179879 | JGI IMG/M metagenome (GOLD analysis project Ga0233429, IMG submission 179879) | Seawater microbial communities from Saanich Inlet, British Columbia, Canada - SI_118_April2016_135_MG | ecosystem: Environmental > Aquatic > Marine > Inlet | place: Canada: British...
AAATCAATCTTTTGGATGAGACCAATGAATTACACTGCTGGACAACCAGTACCTCTTCACAAAAACGGTATCTTCATCAACGGTTGGGCAGAAGACGCAGCACTTTAAGTGTAAATTTTCTGTACAAACTTTATTTTATTTTTATTTTTTCTAAAAAATTGATTTTCGTTTGATATTTTTTGGTAATGTTTTAACGAAATATTTGAGGAATTGATCATCTTTATCATACCTAATTTCTGAAAATCCATTATTTCCAAAGAAATCGTTCCATGTTTGCTCAAATGTAGGAAAGTCTTTTGGCTCAAATTCTAGTCTCGATGTTTCATGATGAGCTGCTGGATAAATATCTGAAATTTCAATTGGAATTAACCCCAATTGTGGATTATATTGACACACTTGATACTGCCCAAAATTCTTAATTTTCTTTTTTAACCCCATGTATTTTTGAGATAAATATCCTGGTTTTGTATTTGACTCTTTGATTAGTATTATTTTGTTTTTCTTTGATTTGAATTCTCTAACTATTTTATGAAATGATATAATTTCTGGACGGAATTGATCATCTTTGTCAAATAGGAAAACAGCTTTTCCTTTGAACTTTGGTGTTCCAATACCTAAGAATTCTGCATTTTCAGTCATCACATTAATCATCTCAAATAATTTTGGATGCGCTCTTGCTTTTTTGATTACATACTCCCAAAGTCGACCTTCATGAATTGCTTGTTTTACTTTATCGACTTCAAGTTTGATGGCATAAAGATTGTGAATTGCTAATTGATTTACTTTCTCAACTGGTTCTAGTTTACGAAATTCATCTGGAGTAAATTTACTACAAATCTCACAATTACATGGAAATACTGAAATTTCTGATAGATTACGTGTCCCATCATCTGTAATGTATCTGAGACCTTTGGCGTATAACATGTATGATGCTGAATCAAATGTATCACATCCTAAAGCAATTGCAAATGGAATTGTCAATGGATGTCCTGCTCCAAAAAGATGTAATGGAATCGAATGAGGCATCTCTTTTTTTGCAGCTACGATCATTTGTGCTAATAATCTATACTCATATGACTCCATAAATTCAACTGGACTACCCAACGCTAACATCTTAAAACCACTTTTTACCAAACTCTTTGTAGATTTTCCAACAAGATCAAAGTGTTCCCCTCCTTGAATTGGACCAATCCAGATTTGACCATTATCTTCACTATTTTGTAATGTTTCTTTTGAAACTTTGAGAGTATGTTTGACGTATGCTTCTGCTTTTTTTATTGGCATACCAAACCCTGTTGGTTTATCAAGTGGAATTGCAAAATCCGTCATTATTCCTGTCTCAAATGAAGCCATCTCTGGCGGTAATACCTCCACGCCTCCATATTCTAAAACTTGATATCCTCCAGAATCCGTCATTATTCCTTTATCAAAATCAATAATCTTGTGAATTCCTTTCTCTACTGCCTTATCACCATAATTATTTCGAGTGATGTATGCATTAGTAATTACTAAATCAAAACCAATTGATTTAATTTTTTTTGATGGAATTGTTTGTTTAACTGGATGGATTACTGGAACGTATGCTGGTGTCTCAATTTTACCATGGTTTGTGTAAAGTGTTCCAATTCTAGCAGCTAGGTCAGTTTTTGAAATCTCAAACAATATCTAAACCGATTTCAAAGCATTATTAAATTAATCAACAAAAAATTTTTTTAAATCATCATTTTCAGTTACCATGTTTAACCAATCAATCTCCACATCTTTATGATTTCCTAAAATTGTATCTAAGACTTCTTTTACTGTTTCATTGATACTTTTTTCACTGTTATCAATTTGGAATGCTTTTTCTGAAAACTGTTTAATTACATCATGTGCAATGACTCCTAAAATTTCACTACCCGCATTTTCTCTACTTTTTTTATCTGTATATTGCCTTTGTTTGTATGATATAATCAAATCATATGGATTTCTTCTCAAAACGATAATTTTCTTAATTTGATTTTTCTCTAAAACATATGGTGCTAAATGACCTACAATGATTGTATTTTCTAAATTTTCTTTCTTAATTATTTTCCCTAGTTTTTCTGTGTCTACCTCTTTTATATTCTGATTTTCTTCAAATAATCCTGACTCTTTTGCAATTTTGTTAATATCTATGATTTCTAATTCTAATTTTTTAGCAATTCTATTTGTAATGGTATGTTTCCCTACTCCTGGGGTTCCTGTGATTACTATTGACATGTATTAACTTTTGATGGAACTGCATTAAACGATTTCTGCAATTTTGTTAATTTTCTACCTGAAAAATAATGAATATTTTTGCAATACTAATATGTAGAAATGAATTTTTCTATAGTATTGCAAATTGGTCTACTTGGTAAAGCAAATGTTGGAAAGTCTACCTTTTTCTCAGCTGCTACTGAAACGATCGTAACATCAGGTAATTTCCCATTTACTACAATTGAACCAAATGTTGGGGTTGCGTATGTACAGTCAGATTGCGCATGTAAACATTTTGAAATAAAACATGATAATGAATTATGTGTTAATGGAACTCGTTTCATTCCAGTAAAACTAATTGATATTGCAGGATTAGTACCAGGAGCTCATGAGGGAAAGGGACTGGGAAATCAATTTTTAGATGATGCACGACAGGCTGAAGTTTTAATTCATGTAGTAGATATTGCAGGAACCACTGATATTCAAGGACAACCAGTTCCTGTTGGAACACATGATCCGTTAGAAGATATTGCATTTGTTCAGGATGAATTTGATCAATGGTTTGTTGATATTTTGAATAGAGAATGGGACAAAATTACTCGAGAGATAGATCAAAAGAGAGCAAAATTAACTGATGGAATTGCAAAGAGATTTTCAGGTTTGGGAATTAAAGATTATCAAGTTCAAAATATATTACAAAAATTAGAATTAATTTCTAGAAACCCAAAAGAATGGGAAATTGATGATGTCAAAACTTTTGCTAAAGAATTACGAATTAATACAAAGCCTATGATTATTGCAGCCAATAAGGCTGATTTGTGTAATGATCTGGATATTCTTCAAAAAATCACTGATGATGTAATTCCATGTAGTGCAGAAACTGAACTACTTTTACGAAAAGCTACAAAAGCAGGAATTGTAAACTATTCTCCAGGTGATAACTCCTTCGTAATACCTGATGGAAAAGAAATTCCTCCACCACAACAAAAAGCATTAGATTTGGTAAATGATGTACTCTCAAAAATAACTACTACTGGAATTCAAAAAATTCTCAATAAAGCCGTATTTGATTCATTAAATTTCATTGTTGTATATCCAGTTGAGGATGAAACTAAACTAACTAACAAAGACGGTATAATTTTACCTGATACGAAATTACTTCAACAAGATTCTACTGCAAAAGATTTGGCATTTTTAATTCATGCAGATATTGCTAAAGGATTTTTGCACGCAATTGATTGTAAAACTAAACAACGAATTAGTGGTGATCAAAAATTGAAAAATGGTGATGTGATCAAAATTGTATCTACTCTGAGTAGAGGGTAGTATGTTAGGTTTAGGTATTGAAAGTACAGCTCATACCTTTTCTTGTGCTGTAATCGAAAAGAAAGGTAAAACAGGAAAAATATTATCTGATATCAAAAAAATCTATCGTCCTGAAAATGGTGAGGGTATTCATCCCCGAGAAGCATCACGTCACCATATCGAACACAGTTCTTCAGTATTATCTGATTGTATAGAAGATGCAAAAATATCGATTAAAGATTTAGATATAATTTCATATGCAGCAGGCCCTGGATTGGGTCCATGTTTGCGTGTAGGTGCAGTAATAGCTCGTTCATTGGCATCATTTTATGATATTCCTATTTATCCAGTAAATCATGCAATAGGTCACATTGAATTGGGAAAGTTATTGACTGGTGCTAAAAATCCCCTGGTACTATTAGTGTCTGGTGGACATACAATGCTTTTGGCATTTTCTGACAAACAGTGGAGAGTATTTGGTGAAACTTTGGATATTACTTTGGGTCAATTATTAGATCAATTTGGTCGCTCCATTGGATTTGCATCTCCCTGTGGAAAAAATATAGAAGATTTGGCTATAACTTCAACAAATTATGTTTCCTTACCGTATTCAGTGAAGGGAAATGATGTCTCTTTTTCAGGTTTATTATCAGCTACTAAATCAATTGCTAAAAAAAGTAAGAAAGATGCATGTTATTCTCTACAAGAGACTGCATTTGCGATGATTGCCGAATCCGTTGAACGAGCATTATCTTTTACTGGAAAAAAAGAATTGATGATTGTAGGTGGTGTTGCTGCCAACAAAAGATTATCTGAGATGCTCAAAGATGTATGTAAACGACATAGAAGTAAATTTTTTGTAGTTCCATTAAAATTTGCAGGGGATTGTGGAAGCCAAATTTGTTGGACCGGAATTTTAGAGTCTGGTGTAAAACCTAGTACATTATTAAAAGATACTTTTGTCACTCAGTCTTGGAGACTGGATTCTGTAAAAATCAATTACTAGTTTTTGTTTTCTGCAATTGATGATTCTATACTTTTGAGCCAACTCTTTGTGTTGAATACTCCAAATTTGAAAGTCTTATCACCATCATCAGTTTTTGCAGTAAGACATATTTTTTTCATTAACAATCCTTCTTTCCATGTCTTTGTAATATCATTTAATGGAACATCAACTATTGTTTCACCCATATGTTTTGAAAAATCCATGATTCTTGCTTTAGTTTTATCAAATGCAACTCTCTTGTTAGTCAGTGTTAAGATACCAATCCCTAAATTATCTTCACTACAGTCTTCTTGTTTGATTCTTTTTTCTCCATCTTTCATGATTAGCTTTTATTGAATTCTTTTCGGATATAATGGTAATGAAATTACTAAAAAAGGGTGCAGAGGCTGACATTTATCAAACTATGTGGAATGATTCAAAAGCAATTTTAAAAATCAGAAAAACAAAAACTTATCGTAACTCTATACTGGATTCAAAAATTCGAAAACAAAGAACAATTAAAGAATCACAAATACTGTCTCATGTAAAATCATTTGGGGTTCCAAGTCCTCTTGTTTATTTTGTAAATTTAAAAAAAACATCCATTACTATGCAAGAAATTCCTGGAAAACCAATTCATGATTTGCTTGATTCACAAATAATCAAATTATCTAGAGAAATTGGAAAGTTAGTTGGAAAGTTACACAAAAATGGTATAATGCATGGGGACTTGACTACATCTAATTTTATTTTATTTAGAAATATTGTCTATGTAATTGATTTTGGATTGTCTCAAAATACTATAAAATCTGAAGATCATGCCGTAGATCTGAGATTAATCAAAGAAATTCTAAACAGTGCACATGCACAAATAATGAAACCTGCTTGGAAGAATTTCCTTCTTGGTTACAAATTAATAGTTGGAGTTGATGATTATCTAAAAATCATTAAACTTATTTCAGAAATAGAGAGTCGAGGAAGATATGCACAAGTCGTTTGATCTATTTTTTGTATCTTCAAATTATCACAAGTATGAGGAAGCACAAAAAATTCTTGATTCATTTGGAATCAAACTTGGATTTTTTAAATCAAACTTGGAAGAAATTCAATCAAATTCAATTAAAGACATTTCTATTGTAAAAGCTCAAGATGCATTTTCTAAATGTAAAAAACCACTAATTATAGAAGATGATGGATTATTCATCGATTCACTAAATGGATTTCCTGGACCTTATTCTTCATATGTTTTCAAAACAGTTGGAAATGCAGGAATACTTGATATTTTAAAACAAAAAAGAATTGCAAAATTCATTTCAGTCATTACTTATTGCGATAAAAAGACTCTACAATCTTTTACTGCAAAATTAGATGGTACAATCTCTAAGAATCAAAAGGGAAATGGTTGGGGATATGATCCAATATTTATTCCAAAAAATATGAAAAAGACATTTGCAGAATTACATGATAAAAATGAACTGTCTCATAGATACAAAGCACTAAAAAAATTTTCCAACTGGTACTTGTTTAAACGGTAATCATAGGATTAATCATTCTTTCATTATTTTGTAGAATCGAAATTCTAGAAATTATACTTTCATCCATCACTGAAAATATTTTACTATCTTTTGCAACTTGATTGCTGAAATTTTGTATTTCGTTCATTTCTAACATGTTTGAATGCTCTAATCTGTTTGTTGATCTACCAATATGCATGTATGATTTTATTTCAATAAAGTGTGGACTGGCATTTCTAAACATTTTTGCAAATGCTGGAATCATTTCTTTTTGATCATTGTAGTCTTTGATTAATGTAATTCTTAGCACTGTTCTTGTATCTAGGTGTTTTAACATGTCAAGAGTTTGATTCCATCTTTTCCATGAATCATCATATTTTGGTTTGTTAATTTTTAAAAATGATTCATAGTCTGCTGCATTAGTTGAGAGGTATAGTTGAGTTGGTAATGCATCTTCATCTTGTAATTTTTGTATCATTTCTGGTTCTTGACCATTTGTTACAAGAAAAATTGATTCAGTTGCTTTGAATGTTTTAAGATATTTGATTAGTTCTGGAAGTTTTGGATACATTGTAGGTTCTCCTGAAAGTGAAATTGCATAATGTGCTGGTAGTAATGACTCGTCTAATCTCTGTTTGTCGTTTCTTGAATCCCCATAATACCCATTGATCAATTTTTTTCGTTCAGCCATCAATTTAATTAAAATTGCTTCAGGTTCTGCAACTTGTTCTGGTTCCATCTTCATAGAATCATAAAATTCCATTGGTCTCCAACAATAAACACAACGATTTTCACAATGCATGCCTGCTGGTGAAAACTCCATACAACGATGAGTCGAAATACCATAAAACTTGTGTTTGTAACAACTTCCTTCATGTTTGAATGACTTTTTTGTCCAATGACATAATCCTACTGTGGAATGATCAGATATTCCATACTTTGCTTTTTTTAATTGATTTACTACTGATGGTTTTATTTGAATTAATTCTTCTTCGTTATCTATTACTTCTCCTGAACAACTCATAGAATCCAATTTTATCCTGGTTTAATTAAATTCATCCGGATTTTCATTTTAGTGGAAAAAACAGGCTAATTTACCTATAGTTTTAAAGTGTAATTTAATAACTGGATTTTTTGAAATAGGTTATACATTGAAAATAAAATATATACTTACACTTTTGTTTCTTTTAGCATCTACGCTAAGTATTCCAATTTCTCCTGTTATTGCTGCATCTGATCTTGATTCTGATGGTATTTTAGATGATGTTGATAGCTGTCCTCATTTACCAGAAGATTATGTTGGTGAAATAGATGGCTGCCCATCAAGTACAATTAATTGGAATGATCTTGATTCTGATGGTATTTTAGATGATGTCGATTCTTGTTTAACTTTACCTGAAACTTACAATGGTTTTGAAGACACAGACGGTTGCCCTGATAATATTTCATCTGAATTAAAATTTGATCAAGATGATGATACAATTTCTGATTTACAGGATTCTTGTCCATTAGAACCTGAAACTTACAATGGTTTTGAAGACACAGACGGTTGCCCTGACTCACTTGCAATTGATTCAGACCATGATGGAATCCAAGACTTTTTAGATTCTTGCCCCACATCTCTTGAGACTTGGAATGGCTTTAATGATTATGACGGTTGCCCTGATGAAATTATTAATCCTGATACTGATTATGATGGTATTTTAGATGATGTTGATCAATGCATTGATCAACGTGAACGATACAATGGTTTTGAAGACACAGACGGTTGCCCTGATGTATCACCTTTCAAAACAGCTCTTGATTCAGACAATGATGGAGTTCGTGATACAATTGATGTTTGTTTATTAGAACCTGAAACTTACAATGACTTCCAAGACACAGACGGTTGCCCTGATATTCCTTTAACTGATTTGTCTCGAAATCATATGTTGCATGATGCTGACTCTGATGGCATTTCAGACAGTGTTGATAGATGTTTGACTGTACCTGAAACTTACAATGGTTTTGAAGACACAGACGGTTGCCCTGAATTTTTTAAAGACTTTGATTCAGACAATGATGGATTAGTTGACAGTGTTGATGAATGTAAGTTTGCATCTGAAACTTACAATGACTTCCAAGACACAGACGGTTGCCCTGATACTGTAATCGTTGAAAATAAAATTTATGATTCAGATAATGATGGAATTTTTGATGATGTAGATTCTTGTTTAACTTTACCTGAAACTTACAATGACTTCCAAGACACAGACGGTTGCCCTGATGTTGTTTCTACAATTGATACAGATTATGATGGTGTTTTAGATATTTTTGATGAATGTAAGTACAAATCTGAAACTTACAATGGTTTTGAAGACACAGACGGTTGCCCTGATCTTCTCTATACAAAAACACTCACTTATGATTCAGACAACGATAGAATTGTTGATAATTTAGATATCTGCCCAAATGTTCCTGAAACTTACAATCAATTCCAAGACACAGACGGTTGCCCTGATGTATCACCTTTCAAAACATTTCTAGATTCAGACAATGATGGAGTTCGTGACACAATTGATGTTTGTCCATTAGAACCTGAAACTTACAATGGTTTTGAAGACACAGACGGTTGCCCTGATACACTATCTTCGGAATTTTTCTCATATTCATCATTACCTGACAATGACAATGATGGAATTGATGACCGATGGGATCAATGTCTTGATGAACCTGAAAATTACAATGATTTTGCAGACACAGACGGTTGCCCTGATAAAATAGGATACTCTGTTCCTGGATTAACTGATTTGGATTCTGATGGTATTTTTGATGATCAAGATCTTTGTCCAACTGTATCTGAAAGATATAATGGTTATTTTGACGATGACGGTTGCCCTGATTTGATTCCTTCAGTCTCTAATATTGATACTGATTATGATGGTATTTTAGATATTTTAGATGAATGTAAGTACAAATCTGAAACTTACAATGGTTTTGAAGACACAGACGGTTGCCCTGATATTGTTTCTAATGTATTTGTAGGTAATTCTGTAAAGTATCAATCCATTGACAATGACAATGATGGAATTGATGACCGATGGGATCAATGTCTTGATGAACCTGAAAATTACAATGATTTTGCAGACACAGACGGTTGCCCTGATATTGTAGGTGCTGAATCAACGGTTGTACCAATTACTGATTTTGATATGGACGGATTTGATGATGACTTAGATTCTTGTCCTCTAGAGCCTGAATCCTGGAATAAATTTCAAGACACAGACGGTTGCCCTGACTCCATTCCTCAGGATTAATCATTGTAAATAATTTAATAAACTTCTCCTTTTTACTTAGTTTCTGTATTGTGAAATTTTTTGATATGTTTTAAAAAAAAGTTTCATATTTTACTTGTAATTTTTATTCATATTTTATTATGATTTGGTTATAGTTTAAAATTAATTTCCAATATGTCTACTGTTGAAATTATGATATTATTTTTTTAGACTATGAGTGAGAGTATTTGTTGATACTTGTTTTTCTTGTTATTTGGATGGGTATTTTTCATCTTTTGAGGTTGTCTCAGCAGACACTTCTGTTGTCTCAGCAGACACTTCTGTTGTCTCAGCAGACACTTCTGTTGTCTCAGCAGACACTTCTGTTGTCTCATTTTTTGATTTTGACTTTTCTAACATTTCAGGAATTTTAGATTCAGGGGCAAAACAAATTTTGTTTTCTTCTTCCATTGTCACTGTGTATGATGGAATGTCTACCTTTCTTTCACCAATCATAATGTGGCCATGAATAACTGCTTGTCTTGCTTGATATGGACTTTTGAATTCAAATTTCTTTGTAACAATAGTTTGTAATCTACGTGAAAGTAAATCATGTGCATTTAGATTAAGTACATCATCTAGTGTTGCATCATCGCTTACTAGGCCTATTCTTGCAAGTGATTTCATCAAGATAGGTTCTTTCTCTTCTCTAACTTCTTGTCTTAATGCAAGTAGTGATCTTGCTTGATGTCTTACACGTGATAATTCTGTATGAGCTTTCCATAATTCTCTTTTAGTTCTTAAACCAAATGTGCCCAGCGTTTTCAACTCATCCATTTTTAACTCGTAATTCAAAGGTCTTTTTGGTTTTCTCCAAACTTTACGTGGATATTTAGGATCACCCATTCAAAACACCTATTCTTTTTTCTCCACTGGAACTTCTTTAGTTTCTGCTGCAGGTGCTGCTGCTGCAGGTGCTGCTGCTGCAGGTGCTGCTGCTTTCTTTACAGGTGCTGCTAGACCGCCTTTTGCAACCCCTACTGCACCACCTTTTCTACCTGATGTTCTGGTTCTTTGCCCCCTAACCTTTAGACCACTTAGATGACGATAACCTCTCCAACTGGCAGTTATTCTTTCTCTTTCAATGTCATTTCTTAATGTAAATGGAATATCTGATGTTAACAAATGTAAATTAGAACCTGTTTCAATATCTTTTCTTCTGTTAAGAAACCATACTGGGAAGTTACTACCAACTGGATCTGTAATTAATTTTTCAATATCTGCAACATTGGAATCTGTTAGGTCTCCTATGTTTGAATTAGTATCAATTTTTAGAGTATCCAGAATTGCTACGGCAAAATTATGCCCAATACCTTTGATTTGGGTTAATCCTATGATCATTTTTCTCTCACCTGGGATATCATTTCCCACAATTCTTACAATATGTCTATATTCCTGAGCACTCAAGTATTCAAAAATTCAAAGAAACCCCGATAAAAACCATGCTGGGCATCAAAATAATCCTTTTTCTCTTATTGTTTGACGATCTTTAGTTTTCCATTTGAATTATCTAAAGTCTTCATCCTTTGTCCAATCTTTTCCTTGAACATTCCATTGGTTACATTTACAGCATTTTTTGATTCCTTTTTGGACATCAATATTCACACAAAAACAATGCACTCCTTTTCCAGATGGATCTTGACTACAAAGTTTTTGCATAAATGATGATTGTGTATTTTCCTAATTATATTCTGTCATTTAATATTCAAAAAGTTTTAAATTCTCATTTGAGATCTTTCAAGAAAATGACTGAAAATTTTGATCGTGAAAAAATAGTAGATTGTATGTTTGATCCTATCACATCTTCATTATTGTCTGAATTGGAAGAAGGCAAAAAACAATGTTCTTTTTTAGCTGATCAAATAGATATTTCCGAATCTGAAGTTCTTGAACGTTTTTCTTATCTCATTGAATATAATTTTATTTTTAAAAAGTTTGAGAATGGAAAATATTTTCTTTCTGCAAATTTAGATAAACTTTCTTCTTTTATGGAGAATAGTGAAAATTTTGATGATGCAATCAATGGACTTGAAAAAATGGATAGTTATCTAAATTAACTATTTTTACTTTTAATTTTTAATACTGCAGAAATAATTAACCCTATCATACCTATTATTAACATAATTATTGAAACATAACTAAGTGTTTTTTTTTCATCATTTGGAATTGGACCTATTGCTCCAAACACTTGAATTTCTTTATCATCTGTACTTTGAATAACTAATCTATATTCCCCCCTTTCTAAAATTTCAAAGGTTTTTTCTGTAGTGTCTTTTTTAATATTTACTGCAGTGATTTCATTTTCTGATGGACTAAAAATTTTTGCTGAAATTATTCCTTTTTCAACATTCATTGATTGTACTGCAAAAATTCCAACTGGCGTTTTTAGTGAATCAAATTTTGCAGAAATTACAACCTCTTGATTTTCATTTACCATGCCTTCTCCTTGACTTACTCCCTCTAGAATTACTTGGTTTCCTAATGCTAGTAAAACTAAACCTGCAACAATTAATCCTCCTGAAGTAACAACTGCAAACCCAATTTTTTGCATAATTTGATACTATCTTTCTTTAGTTTAAACCTAGTTTTTTGATGGTACTCTATTTACAACAACAAAATTAGATCAGACTAAAAAAATTAGCTTAGTCTAAATTTATATTATAATCTAAATCAATTATTTTAACGATAATGGAAAAGTTACGATCAAAACTTATGGTGATAACCTTGTCTGTTTTTGTTGTAATTTCAGGAATTTATTTTGTATTTTCAGAAGAAATTAGTGCACAATTAGAAGAAACAGTATTTGTAACTCATACAGGAGCTGTTATCTCAACAACTGGTGAAGTTTTAGATCCATTATACACAAGTGCCACAATGGAATTTGATCCTATGGACTATTTGAGAGATTTTGATTATGGCGATGTATCAACATTACCTAATGGTAAAACATTGAGGGAATATACAATAACTGCTGAAGATGATGGTGTGATGGAAGTTTCTCCAGGAATTTTTTACAATGCTTGGACTTACAACGGTTCAGTTCCAGGTCCTACCATTAGAGCTACTGAAGGTGATGTCATTAGAATAAATTTCATCAATAACGGTTCTAAAGAACATACTATGCACTTTCATGGAATTCATCCAGCTGAAATGGATGGTGTCTTTGAACCTGTTGGAGGAAATGGTGGGCAATTCACTTATGAATTTGAAGCAGGACCTGTAGGTGTTCATCCATATCATTGTCATATTATGCCACTTGAAGAACATATTGTACATGGATTGTATGGTGTATTCATTGTAGATCCAAAAGAAGGTAGAGAACTAGCTGATGAAATGGTTATGGTTCTAAATGGATTGGATATGGACTTTGATGGTGAAAATAACTTCTATGCTGCAAATACAATCCCATTTTATTATCAACACCATCCAATTCAAATTAACACAGAAGAACTTGTTCGAATCTATGTCGTAAACATGGTAGAATTTGATCCTATCAATAATTTTCACTTACATGGTAATCTATACGAGTATTATCCAACTGGTACTGATTTGGTACCCTCATTTTACACTGATATGATTACTTTATCCCAAACTGAACGTGGAATAATTGAATTTGAATACCAATATCCTGGAAACTATCTATTCCATGCTCATAAGGTAGAATTTTCAGAAAAAGGTTGGATAGGCATCTTCCAAGTGAGTGATAATGAAGTTCAGAAAATTGATGGAGCAAACTATGGAAGTTAACCAAAAATCCTCAAAAGGGAAAGTAATTGCAAGTGGAATTATTCCATTTGTATTTATTGTAATTTTAACAGCATTTGTTTTTGGTCCGGGATCATCTTTTTTGGATATGGGTATTCCCTTACCTGAAATTTCTATGGAAAAGATTGATTTTGTAGATTCTGAAATTCAAGTAACTGTTAGGAATACTGGCCCTGTATCTGTTGAGATTATGATGGCCGACATTAATGATCGTATTCAACCTGCTGCAATTGAACCTGATAGATTTTTAGACCGTTTTGAAACAGCAGTTGTCAGAATACCTTTTTCATGGAATGAAGCAGAACCTTACATTATTGGATTGACTATTGAAGATGGGACACGTTTTGAAAAAGAGGTTGAAGCTGCAGCTCCTGCATTACAACCTAATGTTGAATTAATTGGACTCTTTGCAGTAATTGGAATTTATGTTGGAATTATTCCTGTAATGATTGGATTACTTTGGTTACCATTTATACGAAAAATTAGTCAAAACAAGTACCATTTCTTTTTGGCAATAACTGTGGGACTATTATTATTTTTAGGAATCGATGCAATAGAGGAAGCGATAGAAGTATCTGATGAAAATCTATCTGGTAGTTTCAATGGTACTTTACTTACTGTAACTGTTACTGTGTTATCTTTTCTTGGATTATATTATGCTGGTCAAAAATTAATTGATAATTCACAATCATCGCGATTTTCAAAACCGGTTGCAATTGCGTTGATGATTGCAATTGGAATTGGTTTGCATAATTTTGGTGAAGGATTGGCTATTGGTGCTGCAATAGGACTGGGTTCTATTGCATTTAGTAAATTTTTGATTGCAGGGTTTGCATTACATAATACCACTGAGGGAATTGCAATTGCAGGACCTTTATCTAAAGACAAATCATCAAAATATTCTATAATTGGAAAATTAATTGGTATGGGATTAATTGCAGGTTCTCCAGCAATTTTTGGTGCTTGGATTGGTGGTTTTTCATACTCTCCTTTTTCATCAGTTGTATTTCTGGCAATTGGAGCAGGTGCAATTTTTCAAGTAATTGTGGTTGTTTTAAGAATTATTCGAGAAGGTGACAAAAATCTTTCAACTGCATCCGTAGTTTCTGGAATCTCTATTGGAATGCTTGTAATGTATTTGACAAGTATTTTAGTTTAATTTGGTTCAGGATGAATTGTTATCACTGAATTTTTGATTTTTGTTCTTATGACATGTTCAATTTCTGATGTTAAATCATGAACTTTTTCAATTGAAAGTTCTTTATCAAATGAACAATCAATGTCTATTTTTAAAATATTTTCAAAATTCAATGACCTTATGCGTCCTATTTTTTTAATTTCTGAAAATTGTTTTAACATCTTTTTGATTTTTTCTTCAGTGATTTTATCTTCCAAATTAATTTTTTTAGGAATTTCAACAAATGGTTCTAAATGTATTGTTGTATGTTCAATTTGAGGAACATCTTTTTGAATTTTTTCTTCAATTATTTCAGAAATTTTATGAGCAGATAACAAATTGATTTCTCTATTTACCATTACATGTAAATTTGAATATATTTTACCTTTGGTTTTGTGAGTACTAACATTGTGAACCCCTTTTACTCCTCTCACATTTTTTACAAGATCTAAAATTTTTGCATCTAGTGGTACATCTTTCCAATTTGGTTCAAAATGAATAGTTATTGCTGTATTTGAGATTTTATCTTTAATGTTTTGTTCAACATTATTACTGATTTCATGTGCTTTATCAAAACTCGAATCGCCCCTCAATGAGATTGTTACGTCTGCAAAAATTATATCTCCTGATCTTCTCATGAGGATAGGCCCTACATCTATGACCCCTTTTGTTGTTAATGTAATGTCTTTTACATTTTTTACTAATTCTGGTGAAATAATATCTGTCAAATCAAGTGCAGTTTTGTAAATTAATTTAATGCTGAGTATAGCTAACAATATACCTAAAATCAAAGATGCAACAAAATCTCCATAATACAATCCATAGGATACTAGAACAATTCCTATAATTGCAACTAGTGTGGAACCAAGATCCATAAACGCGTGATAAAAATCTGCTTTGAGAGTAGCTCCACCAATCTTTTTAATGGAATTTCTTAGTATGATTATTCTAAAAATATCGATCCCGATTGTATACATGCCTGCTATAATTGCAAATAATCCTGGTAGAATAGTTGGTGGTGGACTTTGTAATCTGTGGATTGACTCGTAAATAAAAAAACAAGCAATCAAAAAAATAGCTATTCCTCCAACTAATCCTCCTAGTGATTCAACTTTTCCATGTCCGTATGTGTGTTCAGCATCAGGTGGTTTCATTGCCATTTTTGCTGCCAAAAGTAAAACTATGGTAACTATACTGTCTAATAATGCATGAATACTGTCCGTAATTAATGCAAGACTGTTTGAAATTAAACCAAAAATTAATTCAACCAAAAAAGCAGAAAATATTGCTAATACTGAAACCTGTAAAACTTTAGTTCTTTGTACAAACATATTCCTACTTTTTGATAACTCTTTTCATATATTTCAGGTTTCTAGAATTTTATAATGATGATATTTGTATTTTTATGTGATTTTTTAATGTGAAAATTTAATTAAATTCAATAATATTCATTTTATCGAATTAACACAAAATTCAGTCAAAAATAATTATTCTTGTATTATAATTATGTCAATTTTTCTTTCATTGAAAACATAAATACTGATTATTCTTGAAATAAAATGAAAATGAAGTTTACTGGATTTCTTGCATTTACCTTATTAGCTATTTCTGTCTTGTCTTATGGTATTACTGGTCATGCTTTTGCAACCTCTGATCCTAATCCTGCATTAACGATCTCATCTGATTCTGAAGTTTACACAAATGGTTCAACTGTTACCGTTTCTGGTACTATTGGAGATTATGATGCTTTGTCTTTAACTGCTAGTGATGTTATGGCTATGGTCAAAACTCCTGATGGAACTAATTTTGTTACTATTATACAAGAATCTCCAAATGCTGATGGCTCTTTTGAGTTAATTTTTGTTGCTGGAGGTCCATTGTGGAAATTAAATGGTGATTATATTGTTGATGTGAAATATGGTGCTGATAAAAGTAAAATCACCATTAACTATGTTGGTGGAGAATTAACTTCTACACCTGAACCAATTGTAGAACCTGAACCAATTGTAGAACCTGAACCAATTGTAGAACCTGAACCAATTGTAGAACCTGAACCAATTGTAGAACCTGAACCAACATGCGGTGCAGGAACTGAATTGGTAAATGGAATTTGTCAAGTCATAAAGATTGAAGAACCTACTGAAAAAGGTGGTGGTTGTTTAATTGCAACTGCAGCATATGGAACCGAATTAGCACCTCAAGTTCAATTATTAAGAGAAATTAGAGATAATACTGTAATGAGTACTGGAACAGGTACATCATTTATGACTGGATTTAATCAAGTATACTATTCATTTTCTCCATACATTGCAGATCTTGAACGAGAAAATCCTGTAGTTCAACAAACAGTTAGAGCGTTGATCACCCCTATGATTTCTAGTCTATCTATTATGACTTTAGCTGAATCAGGAAATGAAGTAGAAGTTCTAGGATTGGGAATATCTGTTATTGCATTAAACTTGGGAATGTATATTGCTGCACCTGCTGCAATTGGATTTGCAATCAACAAACAAATTAAATCTAGAAAATAGTTATTTTCAATTTTATTCTAGTAGGTTATTATACTGAAACTGTTCATATTGTTGTATGCATATTGAGTATGAGGAATTTGAAAGTATTGAAGATTTTTTTATGTATATGGCATCTGCAGCTCCTCCGATGAAAAATACTATGCCAATTAATTCTTACAAAGGTTATATCATGTCATTTATCCCACTAAGTCCATCAACTGGTGAAACCTATCTTATGCTTTTTGCAAAGGGTTCGTTAGATTCTGGAATTTATGAATTTGATGTTTCCTCAAAATCTTACAAAAAAGTTGAAGGTGTGGAAAGAGCAGATAAAGTTTATTTCGTTTCTATTATACCAAAAAGAAATACTATAGCCGATATTGCTATTGAAAATTTATAATTTTTTAGTTTGAATTTTTGGTGAAGTAACAGATCTACTTCTAGCATATTTGTCAATTATTTCATCTGGTGTTCTACCGTTGAAGAGATCTTTACACAATCCTCTAAGGTATCTCATAATTGCCCAAGTACCTGCTTTAAGAATACCATACATGAAAACCTGCATTGGTTTCCCATATGTTTTGTTTCTTAGAATTATTGGAATAATATCATTAATGACTCGCATGTTATTTTCCCAACATTTCCAAAATAATGTAAATTGAGCTTCATTGAGATTTCCAAAATGCATTGAATTTTTTTCACTGAAATCCTGATAAAGTAAAGGTGCTACTAATCCTCTAAAATTCATCTCTCTAAAATCACTCATCATATCAATTGTATATTGAACATCATCAGGTGTCTCATCTGGCCATCCGATGATGATTGTGGCTGCTGGGAACCAATGATTTTCATTTAAAATTTTTGCTCCTTCTCTAACTACACTTCCCCACTCTTCTGATGAAAACGGTCTTGTTTTAACGCCCAAATGTTTTTTCACCATTGATGGTGCAACAGTTTCAATTCCTAAATTGGTTGCAAGCCATCTCCCAGTTTCATCTTGTTTGTTGACATGTGATATTTGTTGCATCAATTTTGGATCAGCTGCAACCGCTGAAAATGTCATGTGGGTTGTTCCGATAAAATTAGCTCCTAATCCTTTTAGACCCTTCCATAAATCAACAATCGCATCTCTATTTGGAACAAAATCCCTATTATCACATCCGTATAGTAACATCTCGTCGGAATGCAACCATACTGAATCAAACCCATAATCTAAATTGGTTTTTGCTTCATACTGTAATCTCTCCAACGGTAAATCTTTTTTTGATCTTTTATTAACATCACAAAAGTCACATCCACGACCACATCCTCTCATTGCTTCAATTAACGAATTGATTGTAGGCCCTTCAATAACTGGAATATTTTCTAAATTTCTAACAAAACAATGCATTAGTTCTGGTGCATCATTTTTTTCTAAATCTTGGAACAAATCTACTGCTAATTCGTCAGCTTCACCTACAACTACTGTATCAATTCCGTGAATTTTCATTCTGTCTGATTTTGCCAACTCCCATGCCCCGTTACCTCCAACCACCACTTTGAAATCATATTTCTTTTTGAGTTGAATAATGCTTGCACACATTTTTTTAAATTTCATTGCAACATATGATAATTTTTCAGGTGACATTGTAGTTGTCACTGGTGCCATTCCTAATGGATCCATTACATTAATCCCTACAACTTTAGTATCTGGACCAATTGATTTTTCTAACATTTCTGGATGCGCCATGAAAATTTCATCTTTTTTATATCCTCCTTGAAGCAGTGAACTTTCTACCCTTCGTAATCCAACTTGTGCAACTTTTACTTCTCCTGTTATTGGATCTGTTTCAACTGAAGGACAAAAAACTTTATCAAAAACCCATTCAGGTAATACTTCATATGGTCCACATGCAATAAATCCATAAAGAAAATTTCCTCTATAATTTGTCATTAAACTACGATCAGCAGTAAGTACAACACGTTTGCCAGCCAACAGTAAAGTTTCGTTAAAGTATGTTATATATCATTTACGAGAATGAATGAATTATTTTTTTAAATTTTTGTTTGATTTTTTTTTACAACTCTGTTGGCAATGTTTGCAGCTATTCCACCTGCGGCTATCCCATTATCTATGTTAACTACTGATAATCCTAATGAACAGCTTTGAAGCATTGATGCAAGTGCAGTAATCCCTTTCCCTCCATATCCATATCCTGCTGAAATTGGAATTCCTATAATTGGAATATCTACCATGGAAGAAACAAGAGTAGCTAATGCTCCCTCCATTCCAGCAGCAACTATTATGCAATCAACATCTTCAGAAATCATTTTTTTTAAAACTGGAAATATTCTTTGAATTCCTGCAACTCCTACGTCATAACTTGTAAAACATTTACAATTCATTGCTTCACAGATTAACCTAGATTCTTCTGCAACTCCTACATCTGATGTGCCTGCTGTAATTATTCCTACTTTCCCGCCTTGAAATTTAATATGTTTTTTAAATAACAATATTGTTGATGAATTTTTTCCAGTTTTGATCTTCACTTTTAGTTTCTTTGCAAATATTTTTATTTTTGAATAATCATCTTTTTTGATTCTTGAAATTATTACAGAATTTGTTTTTTCTAATGTCTTTTTGATGATCTTTTTAATTTCATCTAATTCTTTAGTTTCTGCAAATATTATTTCTGGAATCCCTTTTCTCATTCTTCTATTGATATCGATTTTTGCAACATTTTCTACCTCTTCAATTGAGTATAAAGACAAAAGTTTTTTTGCTTGATTTGTAGAAATTTTCCCTATTCTCAATGATTCTAAAATATCATAAATTTCCAACAATATTTTTTCTTTGTTTGGATAAAAAAATGCTTAGATCTCAATTCCTGAAATTGCACTTTTCACATTTGCAACCCCTTTCTCAAACATTTGTTTTTCATCATTATTTAGATCTAATTCTATAATTTTCTCTACACCTTTCTTTCCAATTATTGCTGGAACGCCAATTGTTACATCTGAATGACCATATTCGCCATCAAGAGGTGTTGCAACTGGTATCACCTGTTTTCTATCTCTTACTACTGATTCTACAATTGCAGAAATTGCATTTCCTGGTGCATGAACTGTGGCACCTTTTAATTCAATAACTTTAGCTGCAACTTGTTTTGTGTTGATTACTAATTCATCTAATTTCTCTTTTGGAAGCATGGTCGATAAAGGAATGCCTGAAACTGAAGAAAACCTTGGCAATGGTAACATGTTTTCACCATGTTCACCAATTACTAAACCTCTTATGGAATCCCTTGAATGCCCAGTTGCTTCATGAATAAATTGTCTAAATCGTGATAAATCTAACATTCCTCCCATACCAAAAATTCTACTTCTATCGAATCCTGAAACTTTGTGAGTTATGTATGCCATAGGATCAAGTGGGTTTGTTACTGGAATAATCATAGAATTATCTGCATATTTTTTGACATTTTCTACAACGCTTTTTACAATTGTTGCATTAATTTTTAAAAGATCCATTCTAGTCATACCTGGTTTTCTTCCAGAACCTGCAACTACAACGACAATATTTGATCCTTTCATGTCTGCAAAATCATTAGAACCTTTTACCTCCACATCTATCCCTTGTTCAGATAACATGTGATTGATATCCATGGCTTCTCCTTGTGGGAGCCCTTCAGCTACATCTAATAGTAATATTTGATCGTCTAATCGCTTTAATGCTGAAAATAAAGCTGCATCTCCTCCAACTTTCCCAGATCCTATAATTGTAATCATAAAATTTATTGTTAATTTTCAATAATTAAATCTAATGAAATTCATAAATTTTTAGGCGAATTTATAAGCATTTTTAGTAATTTTCAATCATGGTTATTGTTATTGATCCTCAGATAGCTGGAATTTCTGGAGATATGCTTCTCTGTTCTTTGGTAGATTTGGGAGCAGATAAAAATAAAATAATATCCGGAGTTAAAACATCTGAAAAATTTTTGTCTAACTCGACAATCAAAAAAATCGATTTTCAAAAAATTCAAAAACATGGTATTCAATCAACACAATTAATCTTAGAACTTGTTGAAAGTGTTCATGAGCGAAAAGGTTCCGAAATTAAAAAAGCAATAATTGATTCAGTAAATGCTCTTGAATTATCCAAAAAAGGAAAATCTTTTGCAGTATCCTGTATTGATCTTTTAATTTCATCTGAATCAAAAATTCATGGAATTCCTGAAGATTCTGTTCATTTTCATGAAGCATCTAGTATTGATACTCTGATTGATGTTATTGGTATCACAATTGCTTTAGATGATTTAAAATTTTTTGATGAAAAGATTACTTGTCTGCCAATTTGTGTTGGTGGTGATTCTGTTACTTTTTCTCATGGAACTATGTCTAATCCTGCAAGCGCTATTCTTGAAATTTTTAAAAATTCCAATTTAATCATTAAAGGTAGTAGTGTAAACGATGAATTGACTACCCCAACTGGTGCCTGTATTTTATCAACTCTTACTAAAAATGCCATTGATTATTATCCTTCAATGAAAATTAACTTAATTGGATATGGTGCAGGACAAAAGAATTTTGAATCTTTTTCAAATGTTTTAAAAATTGTCAAAGGTTCTGAAAATGATTTTGAAGTTGACTCTGTAAAAATTCTTGAAACAAATGTAGATGATGTTTCTGGAGAAATTTTAGGAAACTTGATTGAGAAACTTATGAAAAAGGGTGCAAAAGATGTGTCGATTTATCATGGAATCACAAAAAAAGGTAGACCCACAAATCTTGTATCTATAATATGTGATGATATTAATGTAAATGAAATGGTGGATATTTTGATTTTTGAAACTGAAACATTGGGAGTAAGAATTTCTGAATCAAATAGATTCATTGTTCCACGTACAACTCATGAAACTTCTTTAATGATTGAAGGTCAATCTTTTAAAATACATTACAAAAAATCTTTGTTTAAAGGAAAAACTAATTTTAAAATAGAATTTGATGATTTGAAGAATATTTCTTCTTTAGTTGATAAATCAATTAATGAAACAAATTCTATATTGAGAAAAGAAATTAAAAGATTAGAGAATTTATGATGGAAAAACTCCATAAATTGGAAAATTGGTTTGAAGATAAACATAAAGTATTCATTGCTTTGTCTGGTGGAGTCGACAGTGCACTTGTTGCATATGCTGCATATCAAAAATTAGGCAATCATGCTATTGCAGTAACTGCTGATTACAAAACTTTGTCTGCAGAAGAATTACGTACTGCTAAACAAATTTGCTCTGAGATTGGAATTAAACATATTTTATTAGATTATGATGAACTTGAAAATCCTGATTTCACAAAAAATGATTCTAGTAGATGTTTTTACTGTAGATTGGAATTAGGAGATCATTTAATTGAATTGGCAAAAAAACATGATGTTCAAACCATTGTTGATGGAACAAATATTGATGATTTGGGTGATTTTAGGCCTGGGATTAAAGCGCTTAAACAAAATGGAATCCAAAGCCCTCTTGTTGAAACTAATTTTTCTAAATCACAAATTCGTAATGTAGCAAAGTCTATTGGATTGTCTATTTTTAATAAACCATCTAATTCTTGTCTCGCATCCCGAATCCCTTGGGGACAGCAAGTTACTGCTGAAAAATTAACTAGAATAGAATTAGGTGAAATTTTTGTTAAACAACTTACAAATGTAAAACAAATTAGAGTGCGTGACAATAACGGTTCTGCAAAAATTGAAGTTGATAAAAATATGCTTTCTGTATTTAGTAATGAAATTTTAAAACAAATTACTGAAAAATTAACTTTGATTGGATTTTCTACAGTTGAAATAGATCCAGAAGGATATAAACCCGGAAAAATCAATGTAATTGCAGATTGATATATCTAGATAATGCAGCATCAACAAAAATTCATGATGATGTATTAGATACTATGATTCCATACCTCAAAGATCAATTTGGTAATCCTTCGTCAATTCATCGTTATGGTAGATTTGCACGTAAAGCAATGGAAAAATCAAGAAAACAGATTGCATCTTTAATCAATGCTGACCCTTCTGAAATTTTATTCACTTCTGGCGGTACCGAATCAAACAATACTGCATTAAATGGAATTATCCTGAAAAAATCATCTGGTCATGTAATAACGTCTTCAATTGAACATGATGCAATTTTAGAACCATGTAAAAAATTATCTGACTTTGGATTCTGTGTGGATTATATCCCTGTTGATACTTTTGGTATGGTTAATCCTATGGATGTCAAAACCAAAATTACTGAAAATACTCGTCTGGTGTCTATTATGTTTGGAAATAATGAAGTTGGAACTATTCAACCAATATCTGAAATTGTTAAAATTTGTCATTCCCATAATATTCTTTTTCATACTGATGCAGTTCAAGCAGTCGGAAAAGTACCGATAGATGTTAAAAAATTAGATATAGATTTGATGTCTATTTCATCCCATAAACTTCATGGTCCAAAAGGTATTGGTGCATTATATGTTAAAAATGGGATTGATATTGATCCTGTAATTTTGGGGGGTGGTCAAGAAAATGGATTACGATCTGGAACTGAAAATGTAGCAAACATTGTTGGATTTGGAAAAGCATGTGAAATCGCTAAAATTAATCTTTCTGAAAATATATCTTATATGAATAAACTTCGCATATCTTTGATTGAGAAAATACGTGATGAAATCCCTAAATCTATTCTTAATGGCCACCAACAATTCCGTTTACCCAATAATGTGCATTTTACATTTCTTGGTATTAATGGTGAGGATTTGATTATAAAATTAGATGAATATGGAATTGCAGCATCTACTGGTTCTGCATGCTCTGTCCATACTCAAAAGGCCTCTCATGTTTTACAATCTATGGGTTTTTCACTTGAGCAAATTACAGGTTCTTTACGATTAACTGTAGGAATTTTTAATGATGAAAAAGAAATTATTCAAACAGTTGATATTCTTAAAAAAGTAATTTATGAATTACGTTTAGTTTCACCATTTAAAGAAAAATATTCTTTCACTTTTGAAAATTAATTTTTTAATTGGAATTTATTTCGACTAATCACAACTGTTGATAAAATACTTATCATCAGAATAACTATTGTTATTGTACCGAACTCTGGAATCATATATGTGCCAATAATTTCTATATTCGAATCCCCTGATTCAAACTCTATTGATATTATTCTTGATTCTGAATTTACTATTGATTCTTGATATGGTACTTCTATACCGTCAATTAAAACTATGAATATCTCATCTTTTCCATTTTGTTTTTCAGCTCCTATGAATTCTCTTGGTAATTCCATTGTGATTTTGCCGTAGTCATCTAATGTGTCGATTTCTACTTTCAACCCCAAAATATCTGAATCCTGTATGATGTCCTTAAGAATTCCTCCTTTAATGGAATATTTTATATCAAATGTCCCGTGATTTTTTATACTCACTTCAAATTCATTTGTAGTTTCCATTAATTTTGATTTTGGTGTATAATTGAATTTAGCCTCTGCAATATCTCGCTCTCCGTATGATGCTCTTGTAATAAATTCCCCTTCATGTGTCCATAATGGCCCTTCTGCAAGTATTGTATGTGAAAATGTTCCATCTTGAGCAACTGTGATTTGAGCAATTTCTAATAAGGTTCCTTCTCTAAATACTTGAAGTGTAATTGGTGTATCGCCTATGATTGTTGTTACATTTCCTGAAATCACGATTGTGTCTTCCTCTTCATAATTTTTTTCATTTGTTTGAATAGAAATTAGTGATTCTGAACCATGGGCAAAAATTGTTCCCGATGAAATTATTAATAAAAATATTACTCCGTAAATAATTCTAAAATCCATAGTGCTTCAAACACGTGTTTGTATATTTCTTTTACTGTTTAAACAAAAAATGAAAAAATGTTGTGATGTTAGTATCTTGGAACAATACTGAGTCTTGACTTTGCAGATATTGCAACTATTGAAATAATTGCTACTGCTAGAATCATGGCTGCAATGGTACCAAATTCTGGAATTACAAATGTTCCAATAATTTCTACTTGTTCTGCACCTGCTGAGAATTCAACTGTAACTACATTACCGTTAATTTCCACATCATCTGCTTCTTCACCATCAACTAGTACCATGAAGATACCTTCTTGAGTGGATTCTGAAGGAGTGACAGTTAGTACACCATCATCATTTGAATTAATGTTGATGATAATTGAATTGTCATCTGTATTGATTGCTGCACTAGTTACCATTCCGCCTGAAATACTGTATGGAATACAATTTCCATCAGCTGATACTTCATTTGCTCCACAATCGCTTGTTGGAGTTGCAGTGGTTGTACTTTTTGCAGTAACCCCACCTTCAAGCATGACTAGAACTTTGTCTTTTAGACTGCCATAGTTTGCCTTAATGGTGTATGTTCCATCATATTTCCATAGTGCACCTGCTGTGTTAAATGAGGTTTCAAAGGTTCCATCATTTGCAACATCGATTTGATCAATGCTGACGATAGAATTCAATGAATTTATCACTGTAACTGTAACTGGTACATTTCCTGGAATCACATTTGCTACACTGCCTGTAACTGTAATTGTACTATCATGATTGTATGTTGTACTATCAGATTCAATTGCAAGTGGGAAATCTGATTCAGCATATGCTGAAGACATAGTCATGGTACCAACGACAGCTAAAACAGCTAGTAACGTTAATGATGTGTTGCTATTCATCTTGTTTCAAACCTACAGTATTCACTATTTATGTATATATAAAAAATAAAAAATATCTATTTTTAGTATCTTGGAACAATACTGAGTCTTGACTTTGCAGATATTGCAACTATTGAAATAATTGCTACTGCTAGAATCATGGCTGCAATTGTACCAAATTCTGGAACCACTAACCCATCTAGTATTTCTACTTCTACAGAATCTGTGAATGCTAGACTGTTTCCTTGTTGAGCTACCACTGTGTATAATCCATCTTGTGACCATAGTGGTCCGCCTGTTGTAATATCTGTGGCAAAGTCTCCGCTAGATTCTGGTGTGAGTTGATTAATACTGACTAGATTTCCGTTTGGTGATGTTACAGTAAATGTAATATCTTCATTGGTTTTGCTAGTGTATCCTGCTATTCCAATTATGTCTGATCCTTCAACAGCATTTGCTGTGATGGTCAATCCTACAACTGCTGTTTCTTCTGCTGTTTCTTCTGCAATGATTGTTTCACTTTCAAAACTAGCATCCATAACTGATGTTTCTACAGTCATTCCACTGTTTACCTCAACACTTAGTGCTATTGTATACAATGATGACTCACCTTGTTGAGCGGTTATTGTGTATAATCCATCTTGTTTCCAATTGGAGCAGTTGAATTCTGTACCAAAAATACCTTCTGCATCTGGTGTTACTTGATCAACTCCTACTACATTTGCACCGTCTGGTGTTCTGACAGTAAATGTAACGTCTGTTGATGTAGATGCTGTTTCTCCACTAATTGAGATAGTGTTTGACCCCTCTGCTGCTGTAGCAGTTAATGACATTCCAGAATTTTGTGCAAAAACGTCTTGGTTAACCGAAGTTACCGACATTAATGCTATTGCCATAAGAGCTATCCCCATTAATCGTGTTGAATGGTTAAAATTCATCTTACTTGAATAAAGTTTCTCAGTATTTATGTATGTTTAAAAATGAAAAAATGTTGTGATGTTAGTATCTTGGAACAATACTGAGTCTTGACTTTGCAGATATTGCAACTATTGAAATAATTGCTACTGCTAGAATCATGGCTGCAATGGTACCAAATTCTGGAATTACAAATGTTCCAATAATTTCTACTTGTTCTGCACCTGCTGAGAATTCAATGGTTAATGTTCTATCTATCGATGATACAATTTCATCAAAGTCTATCTCTTCACCATCAACTAGCACAAAGAAATCATCATCTTCACCATTAATTGTTGAATCTAAAACTGATCTAGGAACTGTCAACGTGATTGTCCCATCATCTAATGATTCAATGGATATGATTAGAGACTTAGCGTCACTATCAGGTATGATGTTGAGAATTTTTCCATTTGTGATTTCATATTTTACCAAGTCATCAGAATTTAAAACTGAAATTGTTGTATCTGTAACCTTTGATGTGATCTCCTCTATTTGTGAATTATCTTCAATTACCCCCCCCTCTTCTATTGATTTTAAAATTCCTTCAAATTCAAAGGACGTTTCAGCTGATCTATTTAGTGCTCCATATTGAACTGTAATGGTATATATCCCATCTGTTTTCATTAATGCTCCGCCCGAAGTTATCTCTGTACTGAATTTTTTATCTACCCCAACTTGTATCTGTGCAATTGCCACCAAATTTCCTTTAGGTGATTTAACCACAATAGTTATTTGTTCTTTATCTATTATTTCACTAATTCCTCCTGTGATTGTAATCAATTCTCCTTCTGTATATGATGACTTGTCAGTAATGACTGTGATTGAACTTTGAATTTGTCCAAACACTGGTGATACACTAATACTTGTAATCAAAATTATAGATAAGACAAATGCTGTGGTATTTGTTCTCATCAACTTTAAGCCTCAATTTTTACTATTTAAGGTTGTGAAACATATAATGTTTAAAAAAGGAAAATTGAAATTTCCTAACGAAATTCAGATTAGATATATATTAACCTGAGCGTGAATTTTTGACAGTTTGTGTGTTTTCTTTACTATTACATTTAATGTTCTTCGTGGAGGTTATGTAAATGGCAACTAAGAAAAACCAAGTACTTGTACCTGATCATATTTATGTTCCAAAACATGAAATCATCTCAAAACAAGAAGCTGAAGAAATTTTAAAAAAATATAATTGTAAACCAACTGAGTTACCATTAATTTTTGTAAATGATCCTGCAATTTTGGGACTTGGTGTAAAACCTGGTGATATGATGAAAATTACTAGAAAAAGTCCAACTGCTGGAACCAGTCTTTACTATCGTTATGTGGTGGAAATCTAATGGTTGATCCTTCAACAAAACGTTGGCCTGTAATTCAGGATATTCTTAAACGAGAAGGTATTGCACGACAACACCTAAACTCTTTTGATGAATTTTTAGAACGAGGACTTCAAAGCATCATTAATGAAGTTGGACAAATTGATATTGAAAATGCTGAATACCCTTACAAAATTCAATTAGGTAAAGTTAAACTCCAACAACCAAGAATGATGGAACTTGATGGTTCTATTACCCATATTACACCAGCTGAAGCAAGATTGAGAAATGTTTCATATTCTGCTCCGGTTATGATGGAAGCAAGTGTTGTAGAAGATGGAAAAATTTTGGAATCTAGATTTGTTCATATTGGTGACGTACCGGTAATGGCAAAATCAAATGCATGTATTTTACACAATTTCTCAACTCAAAAATTAGTTGAACATGGCGAAGATCCAAATGATCCTGGTGGTTACTTCATTATCAATGGTTCTGAAAGAGTAATTGTTGGATTAGAGGATCTTTCTTACAATAAAATTATTGTAGATAGAGAAACTGTTGGCGGAAATATTGTTTTCAAAGCTAAAGTATATTCTTCAATTGTTGGATATCGTGCAAAATTAGAACTTGTAATGAAAAATGATGGATTAATTGTTGCTAGAATCCCTGGCTCCCCTGTTGATATTCCTGTTGTCACTTTAATGAGGGCCCTTGGACTAGAATCTGATAGAGAAATTGCAGCAGCAGTTTCATTAGTTGATGAACTTCAAGATGAGTTAGAGGCTTCATTTGAAAAAGCTGGAGATGTTCCAACTGCAAAAGATGCTATTGTCTATATCAGTAAAAGAATTGCTCCTGGAATGTTGGAAGAATTCCAAATAAAACGTGCTGAAACTTTACTTGATTGGGGTCTATTACCTCATCTAGGAAAACATCCTGAAAATAGAAAAGAAAAAGCTCAATTTTTGGGTGAAGCTGCTTGTAAATTATTGGAATTAAAACTTGGTTGGATTAGACCTGATGATAAAGATCACTATGGAAACAAAGTAATCAAATTTGCAGGACAAATGTTAGCAGATTTGTTTAGAACTGCATTTAGAAATTTGGTAAGAGATATGAAATACCAATTAGAAAGATCTGGACAAAAACGTGGAATTAACGCAGTAGCTGCGGCAATACGTCCTGGAATAATTACTGATAAACTAAACAATGCTATTGCAACAGGAAACTGGGGACGAGGTCGTGTAGGTGTTACTCAATTGCTTGATAGAACCAATTATCTTTCAACAATCAGTCACTTGAGAAGAATCCAATCTCCACTTAGTAGAACTCAACCAAACTTTGAAGCAAGAGATTTGCATGCAACACACTTTGGAAGAATTTGTCCTAGTGAAACACCTGAAGGTTCAAACTGTGGCTTGGTCAAAAATCTTGCATTATCTGGAATTATTTCTGTTAATGTACCTTCTGAAGAAATTGTTGAAAAACTGTATGATCTTGGAACTGTACATTTCTTTGATGCTAAAGAAGACTTGAAAAAAGATGGAACACGAATTTTTGTTGATGGCCGCTTAATTGGATATTACAAAGTTGGTGAAGAATTAGCTGAAAAATTACGTGAACTCCGAAGAGATTCAAAAATACATCCTCATGTGGGTGTATCATTCCATAAATCTGATGTTGAAGGCTCAACTAGAAGATTATATGTTAATTGTAATGCTGGACGAGTTTTACGACCATTGATAATTATTAAAGATAACAAACCATTACTTACTCAGGAATTACTAGATAAAATTTCTAAAAAATTAGTTTCTTGGACTGATCTTTTGAGAATGGGTGTTTTAGAAATGATTGATGCAAATGAAGAAGAAAATTGTTATGTTACATTAGATGAAAAAGATGCAAAAAAACACACTCACTTGGAAGTTTTCCCACCTGCAATATTGGGTGCAGGAGCTTCTATCATCCCATATCCTGAGCATAACCAATCTCCAAGAAATACTTATGAATCTGCAATGGCAAAACAAAGTTTAGGATTTTCAACACCTATGATGAATACTAGTACCTATGTTAGACAGCATTTTATGTTGTATCCACAGGTTCCAGCAGTTAACACTAAAGCAATGAAACTTTTAGGATTGGAAGACAGACCTGCTGGTCAGAATTGTGTTGTTGCAGTATTACCATTTGATGGTTACAATATTGAAGATGCAATTGTACTTAGTAAATCGTCTGTAGATAGAGGATTGGGTAGAACTTTCTTCTTTAGAATTTATGATGCCGAAGCAAAGCAATATCCTGGTGGAATGCGTGATAACTTTGAAATTCCAAATGCTGAAGATAATATTAGAGGTTACAAAGGTGAACGTGCATATAGATTACTTGAAGAAGATGGTGTTGTTGCATCAGAATCTCCAGTTAAAGGTGGAGATATTTTAATTGGAAAAACTAGTCCTCCACGATTTATGGAAGAATATAGAGAATTCGAATCAACTGGTCCTTATAGAAGAGACACTTCAATTGGTGTAAGACCTTCAGAAGCAGGAGTTGTAGACACTGTTGTTATGACTCAATCAAATGAAGGTGGTAAAATGTATAAGATTAGAGCAAGAGATATGCGTATTCCTGAAATCGGAGATAAATTTGCATCAAGACATGGACAAAAAGGTATTCTTGGAATTTTAGCAAAAGCAGAAGATTTACCATACACTGAAAATGGAATGTCTCCTGATGTTTTGATTAATCCTCATGCATTCCCTTCGAGAATGACTGTTGGAATGATGATGGAATCTATTTGTGGAAAATCTGCATCATTACGTGGAAAAAGATTTGATGGTTCAGCATTTGTTGGAGAAAAAATGGATGAAGTAAAACAAGTAATGGATGCACACAATTTCAAATATTCTGGTAAAGAAATAATGTATGATGGTAGAACTGGAAAAGCATTTCCAGTAGAGGTCTTCATTGGAGTTGTTTATTATCAAAAACTTCATCACATGGTAGCTGACAAAATTCATGCAAGAGCACGTGGACAAGTACAAATGTTAACCAAACAACCAACTGAAGGACGAGCAAGAGGTGGTGGTTTAAGATTTGGAGAAATGGAGAGAGATTGTTTGATCGCATATGGTGCTTCAATGATTCTAAAAGACCGATTACTTGATGAATCTGATAAATCTGATGTTTTCGTATGTGAAAGATGTGGTCTTGTAGCATACCATGATGTCAAACAAAGAAAATACGTTTGTAGAGTTTGTGGTGATAAAGCTAAAGTTTCTTCAGTTTCTGTAGCATATGCGTTCAAATTATTATTACAAGAAATGCAAAGTCTTAATGTTGCCCCAAGATTGCTCATAAAGGAGAAACTCTAAGATGTCTATTCAAGCAATTAAAGCAATTGACGGAATTCGATTCTCTGTTTGGTCTCCAACTGAAGTTAGAAAATATTCTGTTGCAGAAATTACTGCTCCTGAAACATATGATGAAGATGGAATGCCTGTTCAAGGAGGTCTTATGGATGGAAGACTTGGAACTCTTGAACCTGGACAAAAATGTCTTACATGTGGAAATACTGCCGCAAGATGTCCTGGACACTTTGGACATTTAGAACTTGCAGAACCAATTTTACATATTGCATTCATTGATAATATCTACAAATTATTACAATCAACATGTCGTTCTTGTGCAAGACTCAAAGTACCTCAAGAAGACTTACAGGCTTTTAAAAACATCAAAGATAAAAAAGCAGCATATACTACAATTTCTCAAAAACGTATTCCAGAACAAATCATTGAAAAAGCAAAGAAAGCAAAAGAGTGTCCTCATTGTGGAAAAACACAATATGAATTAATTTTTACAAAACCAACTATCTTTGTTGAAAAAACAGAAATTGGCGAACATAGATTACTTCCAATCACAATTAGAGAAAGATTTTCACAAATTCTGGATGAAGACTTGGAATTACTATCTTATGATCCTATTACTGCAAGACCTGAATGGTTTATTCTTCAAGTATTTCCTGTTCCTCCAGTAACTGTTAGACCATCAATTATTCTTGAAACTGGAATTCGTTCTGAAGATGATTTGACTCACAAAATGGTAGATATTATCAGAGTCAATCAAAGACTAAAAGAAAGTAAAGATGCTGGAACTCCACCATTAATTGTTCAAGACTTGGTTGATTTATTACAATATCACACCACGACATATTTTGATAACGAAGTATCTGGAATCCCACAAGCTCATCATCGTTCTGGTCGTCCATTAAAAACATTAACTCAAAGACTCAAAGGAAAAGAAGGTAGATTCAGAGGTTCACTTTCTGGAAAGAGAGTTGACTTTTCAAGTAGAACTGTAATTTCACCTGATCCTAATTTAGATTTGTCTGAAGTTGGTGTTCCAGAAACTGTTGCAATGAAGTTAACCATCCCTGAAATTGTTACTGAATGGAATATTGAGAGAATGAGAAAATTAGTAATCAATGGACCTGAAAAATTTCCAGGTGTGAATTATATTGTAAGACCAGATGGTGTAAAAATTAGATTAGACTTTGTAGAGGATCGTTCAACAATCGCTGAAACTTTAGAGATTGGATATTTGGTAGAACGACATCTTGCTGATGGTGATATTGTAATGTTCAACAGACAACCATCACTTCACCAGATGTCTATTATGGCTCACTATGTTAGAGTTCTTCCAGGTAAAACATTCCGATTACATCCATCAGTTTGTCCACCATACAATGCAGACTTTGATGGTGATGAAATGAATCTTCATGTTCCTCAAAGTGAGGAAGCCAGAGCAGAAGCTATTCTACTGATGAGAGTTCAAGATCAATTAATCTCTCCAAGATACGGTGGCCCAATAATTGGAGCACTAAGAGACTTTGTTACTGGTGCATATCTTTTAACTAAAGATGATACAATTCTCACTATTCAAGAATTTTCAAATCTTGCAATGCTTGGTGGTTATACTGACACTTTACCAAAACCTGGAACTAAAACTAAAGATGGAAAGCCTGCATACACTGGTAAACAATTATTTTCATTATTCCTTCCAAAAGATTTCAGTTATGTTCTAACCTCAAAATGGTCAAAAGGTACTGGTGGAAAAGACAAAGATGTTGTAATCAAAAATGGTGAACTCATCAGTGGTGTAATTGATAAAACTTCAATTGGTGCAGAAGAACCTGAAAGTGTTTTGCATAGAATTACAAAAGATTATGGAAATGAAATCGGTAAGAATTTCTTAAACTCTATTCTTATCATGGTAAAACAATTCATCACTCATTATGGTTTTAGTTATGGATATGGTGATTTGGAGGTACCAGAAAAGAACGTACAACAAATACTTGATGATATTCAAGACACTTACGATGTTGTAGCTGATTTAACTGATCAATATGAGAAAGGAACTCTTAAACTCACAAGAGGTATGCGTGCTGAAGAAGCATTAGAGGCATACATCGTAAACGAATTAGGTAAAGCAAGAGACAAGGCCGGTTTAACTGCAAATAATTCTCTTGATGATTCAAATGCTGGAAAAATTATGGCAACCACTGGTGCTAGAGGTTCATCATTAAACGTAGGTCAAATGGCTGGTGCTTTGGGTCAACAATCAAGAAGAGGAAATAGAATGAATGATGGATACAATAATCGTGCTTTAACACATTACAAAGAAAATGATTCAAATCCTGATGCACATGGATTTGTAAAATCAAATTACAGAACTGGTCTTTCTGCATTAGAATTCTTTTTCCATGCTATGGGTGGTCGTGAGGGACTTGTAGACACTGCAGTCAGAACACAACAAAGTGGTTACATGCAACGTAGATTGATTAATGCATTAGAACACATTAGATTAGAATATGATGGAACTGTAAGAGATCCTCACGGTCATATCGTCCAATTCTTGTATGGTGAAGATGGAATTGATGTTCAGAAAAGTGATCATGGTGAAGCATTTAATGTTGTCAGACTAACTGAATCTCAAAGTATTACTGATTCTGGAAAGAAAGCTGCCAAAGAAGATATTGAAACTTTGGTTAAAAAATATACTAAAACGTTTAATCCAAGATTAACAAAGAATGTATCTGATACATTACTTAAATCTGGGTTAAGTAAAGATGGTGTTGAATCTGTATGTAAGAAAGGATTATCATTATACAATAAAGCCCAAGTAGAACCTGGTGCTGCAGTTGGAATTGTCACTGCACAATCAATTGGTGAACCTGGCACTCAGATGACTTTGAGAACTTTCCACTTTGCAGGTATTAAAGAAAGAAACGTAACATTAGGTTTGCCAAGATTAATTGAACTAGTTGATGCAAGGAAAAAACCTGTTACTCCAACAATGGATATCTATCTTGACAAAGATTCCAAAACGTCACGAGAAAAAGCAATTGAAGTTGCAAGAAACGTTTTACAAACAAAGGTTAGTGCTTTAATTGCTGATACTGAAACTGATTATTCTACTAACATTAAATTAATTCTAAGTGAAAATCGACTTAGAGAAAGAGGTTGTACAATCTCTGAAGTAGAAGCCGCATTATCATCCAATAAGAAATTCAAAATGGAAGTAACTGACAAATTAATTACTTTAAATCTTGTTGAAGAGTCTGATACTGCAACTGCAATTGCGATTAGAAATAAAGTTCTAAACACCACTGTAAAAGGTGTGCCAGACATTGAACGAGTCACTCTTGTACAAAAAGATGATGAATGGGTAATTCAAACAACTGGTTCTAATGTTGCTAAATTACTTGAAGTAAAAGGAATTGATAAAAGAAATGTTAGAACAAATAATGTCTTTGAAATTGCAGGAACTTTGGGAATTGAAGCTGCAAGAAATGCATTGATTGATGAACTTAATCACACTCTAGGTGATCAAGGATTAGAAGTTGATAATAGATACATTATGTTGGTATCTGATTTGATGTGTTCACGTGGTTACATGCAACAAATTGGTAGACATGGAATTGCAGGCACTAAAGATAGTGTACTTGCAAGGGCTGCATTTGAAATTACAGTTCCAACAATCGCACATGCTGCACTTGGTGGAGAAGTTGAACAACTCAAAGGTATTACTGAAAACGTAATTGTAGGAAGTAACATCCCAATTGGAAGTGGTACTGTTGACCTCTACATGCAGGTAAGTAAAAAGAAAAAGGAGTAATTCTGTATTAAGTGATAATTATGGCTGACGAAATTTCAACATTAATGGCAAAAAATAAAAATAAAAAAGTTTTACTTCGATTAAGAAATACAAAAACTCTTACAGGTATACTCAAGGACTTTGACATTCATATGAATTTAACACTTGAAGATGCTGAGGAAGAATTTGAAGGAAAAACTGAAAAAGTTGGTAAAACTCTTTTACGTGGAGATAATATTTTATTAATTTCATTACAAAAGGAAGAATCTGAAAAATAATTTTTAGTATAAATCATTGTTTTGCGAACTAAATTTTTTGTAAATAATAAAAATCATCTTTATGTTTTTTACATCTTGTTTAATGTAATCTGCTTATTCTTTAATTATCCTTTATACAATATTGTTCAATAAATCTATAAAGGACTCTGAATGCGATTGACATAAGGAAAATGAGTAAGATACTTGAAAAATCATTGAAAGATGCCCTCAAAGAAGAAAAATTAACTATGGGTACTAGACAAGTTTTAAACTCTGTTAAAAATTCCAAACTAATCGTGTTGTCTCAATCAGTAAAAAAAGAAATGTTTGAGAAAATTGAATCAGATGCAAAAAAAGAAAAAATACCATTAGTAAACTTTCAAGGAACTTCAGTCGCATTAGGAAGATTATGTGGCTTACAATTTAGAATTTCAACAATATCATTCACTTCAATAGATGATACAAATCTTAAATCAATTTTAAAGGACACGGAAGCTGAGAAAGAAAATGATTAGTTGTATATTTTTGAATGTAGATTTAAATGAGACATTTTTTGTTGAAGATAAAAAGGAATTCTAATGCCACAATCAATTAAACTTACAACTGATCAAATGCGTATGATGTCTTTATTTCAAAATGTTACTGGTGCAACTGCACGTGATTGTATTGATGATGAAAAACAAAATAGAGTAATTTTTGTAGTAAATAACGGTAAAATGGGTCTTGCAATTGGTAAGGGAGGAATGCACATTAAATCATTACAAAATATCATTAAAAGAAATGTTGAGTTGGTGGAATTTGATGATGATCCTGCGAAATTTTTGGCAAGTCTATTGAATCCCAAAATGATTTCTGATGTTAAAATAAATAACCGTCCTGATGGAACAAAACAGGCAATTGTTATGGTAGATCCAAGAAAGAAAGGAATTGTTGTTGGCAGAGAAGGTAGAAATGCTGAAAAAGCAAGACTTCTTGCAAAAAGATATTTTAACATCACAAATGTTTTGATAAACAGTCCTGAAAGGGCATCCATGGAGATATAAGAATTGAGAAAATCACCTCTTGGATTATTTGCTGGAAGAGTACTAACTACTAAAAAGAAAAAACAAAGATGGGCAATATCTACTTACAAAAGAAGAGAATTGGGAATTGACAAAAAGGCTGATCCTTTGGGTGGTGCGCCTCAAGCAAGAGGTATTGTTTTAGAAAAAGTAGGTATTGCTGCAAAACAACCAAACTCTGCAATTAGAAAATGTGTTCGGGTTCAATTAATTAAAAATGGAAAAACAGTTACAGCATTTTTGCCACGAGATGGTGCTATGAATTTCATTGATGAACATGATGAGGTTCACATTCAAGGAATGGGTGCAACTCAAGGTGGTGCAATGGGAGATATTCCTGGTGTTAGATTCAAAGTTTTCAAAGTTAATGGTACTGCACTTCATGAATTAGTTATAGGAAAGAAAGAGAAACCAAGGAGATAGAGATATGGCTGAAACTAAAAATTTGTTATTATTTAGAAAATGGGATTTGTCTGACATTGAAGTTAAAGATCCTGGTTTGAAAACTGCAATTTCTTTGAGAAAACAAATTTTACCTTACACTTTTGGTCGTTCAGCACTTAAACGATTCAATAAAGCTGATGTAAACATTGTTGAAAGATTAATGAATAAAACTATGCACTTTGGTAAAAAATATGCAAAAAATACTGGTAGAATGACTGGTAAGAAAACTAAAGTTCTTAACACTGTAAAAACTGCCTTTGAAATCATTTCCTTAAAAACAGGTCAAAACCCTGTTGAAGTACTAGTTAGAGCTGTAGAATTTTCAGCACCAAATGAAGATACAACTAGAATTGTTTATGGTGGTACTACATATCATGTATCAGTTGATGTTGCACCAATTAGACGAGTTGATATTGCTTTGAAATTTATTGCAGATGCAATCAAAGAGGCAACATTCTCAAATCCAAAACCAATTGAGGAACATATGGCTGAACAACTAATACTTGCTGCAAATAATGATCCTTCAGCTCCTTCTGTAAAGAAAAAACATGAGTTAGAAAGAATCGCACAAGCATCAAGATAAAATTTTTACAAATAATTTTTACAGTAGCCCGAGGCAGATTCGAACTGCCGTCTCCGCCTATCCACTCTTGAGATCCAGAGGGCAGAATCCTTGACCGCTAGACTATCGGGCTACTAAAATAAATTTTTATCTTTTAGAATATAATGATTTGCTGAATTATTTTATTCTGACTTCATGAATAGCAGTTGCATAACTACATACTGCTTTTAATCTCATGTATGGAATTAATTTAAAATGTATTGAATAGATATTTTTTTCTTTTAACAAAATTCCTTTTTGTAATAATGATGCTAAACCTCTTGATGGAATATTTATTGAAATATTTTTTTGTTCACATATTTTTTGTCTTTTATTTTGAAATTGTTTTAGTGTGAATGTTGCATCGTTGATTTCTAAAATTAATGGCCAAATAATCTTCGACCACACAAATCTCCTATTTTCAGTAGCTACTGCATGTTTTCCCTTTTCACTCAACATTAATAACAACTATTTTTTATGTTATAACTTGATAGTTGTCTCAAAACGAAATTGAAGAATCATTGAATCTTTTAGAAAAAGATTGGGATGTGGATCCAATCTTACGTAAATTTATGTTGGGAAAAATATCTGACGTATCTGATTATCCGATCAAAGTAAAAGATGTTGTATTTCATGTTCCATATCTAAATTCAGAAAAAAAATATATTTTGTGGAAATGTTTTTGGCCGGATTGTCATAATTGTTGTGACCGACAAGGTCGACTACCGTTGACATCTGATGATTTGATAACTATTGGCAAAGGTTTGAAATATCAAAAAGTATCTGATTTTATCAAAAATGAAACATTAACTGTAACGTATAGGGAACCTGGACCTTCAGGACAAATGACTACAATGACTACAATCAATCTTAAAAGAAAAACAGATGAGACTGATAAAGATGATGGAACTCATATTTCATGTAGGTTTTTAGATGATGAAGGTGGCTGTAGCATGCATCCTGATAGGCCTGGTGTGTGTTATCTATATCCATTTTCTACTTGGCTTGAAAATGAAAAAGGAATTGCACGAGTTCATGCAACATATCAATTCACAGGTGATTGTCCTGGATTTTATTTAGCAGATAGTTTAGATCAAATGAAAGATGAACTACGAGAATATTCAAAGATGATTTATGATTACAATATGGCATCAAATAGAACAAATCGTGAAGGATTTGGTTCAGTTAGTTTCATCTAGGCTTTAGCAACTTTTAGTAAATCAGATATTTTAATATCCATTCCAAATCTGTCTTGATTCTTTTTCATGTATAGGAAAATTGCTAAAAAGTCAGGCAGTGCTTTGAAAAAGCTAAAATCTTTATGAATTTTTGCTCTAACAAAATTGAAAACTTTGGCATACACTTTGTAGTGCTTTTCAATTGCCTTTTCATATGCTTTAAAATCGTTCATATTTTCAATAAAAATATCCACACACTGCATACTTGGAATAATCCCTTCACCCAATAATGCATACACTGTACCTATTGATTCTCCAACACCTACAACTTTTCCAGAATAATACGGCTTACATCTATCTGGTGTTGCAAGTCTGATTGGACGTCCTTTAGTTTGTAGCACTTTACCTCCATGTTTTTTCAAAAATGCATCTGTTGCTTTGATGTGATTTTTATTGTAATCACCAGCACCAATATGGGCCCATTTTTCACCTAGTGGGAAGTACCAGAAATATCCTGACATTCCAGGAAAAGGTTCAATGTAAAAGTCATCATATGGAAGTCCATTTTCATATTCCACTTTGTATTCATATGTAGGTAAAAAGAAATCTTCTTTCATCTTTGGTAGGTATACTCTGTTAAACCCTGTACAGTCAACCACCATATCATATTCTTTTTCAAGTTCTTCAAGTTTTGGAGATTTTCCGTAAATTATTTTTGAATCTTTAATGAAATCTTTAATCAATGCTAATTTATCATATGTACACATTCCATGTAATCCAATATCGAATTTAATTTTATCATTCATTTTTACATGCATTTTCTTTCCATCATGAATTAGAAAATCATCAAAATTCCTGCCTGTTTTTTTACAAAATTCTCTTAATACTGGTTTGATTGTTCCCCATGCACAAATTGAATCATGTCTTTCTTCTACATTTCTTTCATACCCAACAACTTCATGTTCAGAATCTTTTAATCTAGCCATCATGTAGGAGCCAGCTACACCCATTCCCATTACAGCAATTTTCAAGATAATTTGCGAATTTGTTTATCCTAATAAATACACTGTCTGAAAGTTGTTCCCATGATAGAAAACAATAGTACTTGTTAAATATCAAAACTCCTTATAGATAATTAAGAAAAGGCCGCCTGTCGTCTAAAAACAAATCGTTTTGGATCTTAAGGCAAGTCGCTGTCATCAGAAAACGTTTGTTTCTGATCTTAAGCGTCCGAGTTGTCATCGGTACCCTTTGGGACTGGTCTTAAACTCACATTGCCTTTTCGTTCAATTAAATTTGGGAGTTAACTTGTTTTGTATATGGATACTTTTGAGGCAATCAAAACTAGACGAGCTATTAAAAAATTTGATAACTCATACAAGATGAGTTCTGAGGATATTAAATCATTAATGGAACATGTTATTTTGTCCCCTACAAGTTATAATCAACAAAATTGGAGATTCATAACAATTACTGAACAAGATGTAAAAGATAAAATTTCTAAAGCTGCAAGAGATCAAGCTCAACCAAAAGATGGCTCTTTGGTGATAATTCTTTGTGGAAACATGAATGCATGGAAAGAAGAACCATTACGTTACTGGAAAAATAATACTCCTGAAAAACAAGAACTTGTAAAAAATTCATTGTCTAAAAAATATGCAGATAGTCCACAGAATCGTCGTGATGAAGCGATTCGTTCATGTGGTTTTGCAGGACAAACAATAATGCTTGCAGCAAAACAGATGGGATTGGACTCTTGTCCAATGGTGGGATTTGAATATGATGAATTAGCAGATATTATCAAATTGCCTAATGATCACCTGATTGTATTGATGATTGTAGTTGGAAAATCTTTAGAACCTGCTGGAGAACGTGGTGGACAATTACCTTTGGATCAAGTAGTATTTGAAAATCATTTTTAGGCTCAAACTAAAATCTAATCCTTCTTTTAATATTGATTTCAATACGCTTAAGTTTAGAATTTTTGTGATATTTTTGTAATGGATAAACGTGATGGGCTGGTATTATCTGGAATTCTGACTGCAGGTGCACTTGCTGTATCTTTTATGGTATTAGTGGCAAATGGAATAATTGATCATCCTTTTTTAGGAATCTAAATTTAACAAATAAAAAAAAAGAATTTAAAAATTTTTCTAAAACTCTATGATAGATCCTGCTGATATAGAATATTTTTGATTTTGTTGTTCTCCATGAACATCATACCATTCAACATTCAAATTTACTTTGTTTCTAAGTGCAGACTCTACTGTAATACAACTTGCTTGTCTTAGTCTGTCTTGAATTGATTTTTTTTGAATTATGTTTTCTTCTATTTGTTTTTCCATGTGTTTTAACAAATAATTTTAATTTAGCAACTTGAGTAAAAATAAATTTTTGATCGCTTGATCAATTTTGACTAAAATTTTTTGTAGTATTTTTTTAATCATGCATTTTTTTTAAAAATATCTATACAGTATAAAATAACCATTCTTTTTTGAAATATTTTACCGAAAACCTATGTTCAACTTCTGTTTATTTGAAAAATTAGTTCTCTTAACCTAGTATGTTGCATAAATTTCTTGAGTCAAGAAAAAAAAGGTGGACCATATACCAAAAAACAACAAGATGAAAGAAGAAAAAAAGTACATGAATTATTTTTTGAAAAACAATTTTCTGCAGTACCTATTACTGCAATCCTTGAGGTAAATCGTAATGCCATAAACAATGATATAAAATTAATTTATTCTCAAATGGATGACTCTCTTCCCGTTCATTCTTCTTATTTATTATTAAACAAAATTCAAGGATTTGAAAAACAGTGTGTAAGATTTGAACCATATTTAAAACATGAAAAAGATTTTTCCAAAAAAATGATCCTTGAAAAAAATATCTTCCAGATAAACAACACTATTACGAAATTTTATGAAAAAATGAGTTTTGTTCACTATAATTTTCTATACACCTTTAAAAAACCTGAATAGTATTACATTTGATTTAGTTCATTCTTACAAAATTAGAAGAATTCTACTCTAACATCCAAAATATTTTGCCCAACTACTGTCTGCAAATTCACTTGTTTTGCAATGCCTAGTGTATATTTCCCCGTGACCTGATTTTAACATATTTTCATTGATTATCTTACCATTACACATTACTAAACCAACCATTCTGTCATAACTTCCTTTAGTTTGTAAATCATCTTCATCTATCAAAACTGTAGATCCAACAGGACAAATTTTTGACAGGTACTCCATTGCTAAAACGCCTTCTTCATCATACAATTCAGGAGATGACACTAATGCAAATTTAACGGATTTATTATCGACTTTGATTGTATCTCCATCTATAATTTCGGTAACCTTCCCTGTAACACATTGTGCTTCACCTGAACATCCTGAACCAAAAGGAATCGTAATTACTAAAACTCCTGCGATCACCAGGATCACTGGAATGATATATTTTATTGGAAGCATCTTATTCTAAATGAAAACCGCATCTAAAAAAACTTCATTTTATGAAATTATTATGTATTATTTTAAAAATTTTTTATTATGATTTTAGAATTTTGTTAATTTACATTCTTGTCCTTGTGTTCTACACTCTGAACAATACAATAAAGGAATTCTTGATTCTCCAATGTTTTTAAAATTTAAGTGCGAATCCATAATGTGACCACATTCAGAATTTTGACATTTTGTATCTTTATTATCATAAAATGTTTGAATTGATGATTCTCCCATAATCATATGTTTTTTTTGGTAGTTAAATTATTTTCTAATTATTAAATAATATTATAATTTTTGGAGAATCTCATTTTTCTTTGATACGTTTTATGATCTAGTATTGATTTCTGCTAATGACTCTCATAATTTCTAATATTTCCTGATGATGTATTGAGACATTCATCAATCACACTCATTTTAATTTTTCATATTTTTATCTATTCTAGATATTTTTTGTAAATGATCAATTCTAAATACTAATAAAAAGTCATACATTCATGACGAAAACAATTAGTTGTAAAGATGCAGGAAAAGACTGTACTTGGTCAGCATCAACAGAAACTGAAGAAGAATTGATGTCCCTAGTCACTAAACATGTTTTGGCAGAACACAAAGAAATCGAGTTGACATCTAAAAATATTTTAAACATCAAATCATTAATCCGAGAAAAATGATTCTTGATTTTTAAAATTTTATTCAATTAGTATTGCGGGTTTAAATGGTCTGGCATGCTTTGCTTTTTCTTTTGGATCATAGATGTCTTTATCTGATGCAGAAAATACTTGAATATCTACACCAAATTCTTTTTTCCCAATACTTGTTAATTCTGAAGATAAGAATTCTTTCTCATTAAATTCTGTAGATTCTAATTTCATCAATTTAATCTCTTCTGATTCTGAATGTAAATCTTTAATTGTTTTTTGAACAAAGTTTGGCATTTTTTTAGCATCAGTAGTTTGAGGATCTGCAATTAACTCTTTCATCACTACTCCCATATTGTTTTGACCTCCAACCATTATGTTGAGCATTTTATGATATATTTTAGATTTCATCTCATCTGAATTCACATAAAGTACAATTTTTTTTGGTGAAATTTTTGTGACTTTGAGAATATTTGCAATGTCTTCTATTGTTGATTTTAGTAAATCTTCAGATTGAATTGCAGTTGCATCAACTTTTTCTTTAGAATATTTTGGCCAAGATGATTTTGAAACAAGTCCTGAATTCTCTAATTCATTCCACATTTCTTCTGCAATATGTGGTGCAAATGGAGATAACATTGCAACTCTAATTGAATTTATTTGATGTAATATTCCTGACACATCTTTTCTTCCTTTTGCTTGAATTCTTTTTGTATACCAACTCAAATCAGTTTCAAATGTAAATAAAATATCATGAAGAGCCTCACGTAATCTCATCTTCTCGATTGCTTCAGTAATTTCTAAAATTTTATTTTGAGTTTTAGATAAAATCCATCTATCTTCTATTTCTAATTCATTAATGGGATTATTTTTGAGCCTAGAACATTCTTCAAGGAGCGATTCTAATTTATTTTGGATTCCTGAAACTGAATCCATATTAAAATCCGCATCTTGAAGTAATTCTGCTGATGAGATGATTGCTAATCTTATGGGATCCGCACCATGATCTTTGATTGCTGTACGTAATGGGATGATATTTCCCATACTTTTTGACATTTTTGCACCATTCATCATTACACTACCATTGACAACAATCTCTTGTGGCCAGAATTTTTTCTCAAAAATTGCTACATGATTTAGCACAAAAAATGACAAGTGATTTTGAACTAGGTCTCGACCTGAATGTCGTGAATCAACTGGATAGAAATAATTAAATTCATTTTTTATCATTTTTACTGTTTCTTCAGAAATATTTGATACACTTGCAGCTGATTTTATGTCTCCTTTGTTTAATAAAACATAATCAAAAAATTCTCGAGTTAAATTATCTGGAGTTACAGTTCCATCATTTACAAATCGTGAAATAGTATAATATGACATGTAAATGACACTATCAGACAATGATTCTACAATCCAATCTTTATCCCATGGAAGCTTAGTTCCTAACCCTTGTTGTCTTGCACAAGCTCGTTCATGTAACCAATCAATAACCTCTTTGAATTCTGTTCTGATATTATTTGGTAGAATATTCATTTCATCAAAACAATTACGAGCTAGTTCTTTCCATTTTTCATCTCCATAATTCAAAAACCACTGATTATTCAATATTTTTACAACACATTCTGCACCACATCTACATCGTACTGGAGCATTTTCAAGTATTGGGAATTTTTCTAAATGATTATTTCCTTCTAACCATTCTCTAATTTTCTCTCGTCCAAATTGCACTTTTTCATTATTGAACTTGTCACATTTTTCATTTAACTTCCCATCTGTGAATTCTTTTAGATACAATTCTTTTGTTGCATCTTCTAATTTTTCATCTGATTGATTACCTACTCCTAATTTTTCACAAATCTCTTTTGCTGGATATTTTCCATACCCTTTAGTTACTATGATTGGAATCGGTTCAATTTTTGAGGCTAATTCATGATTATTGACCTTCAAATCCATTAATGCCTGATAATCTTTTGGAGCATGTGCCGGAACTGACATTACTAAACCCGTACCCATACTAGGTTCTACGAATTCAGCTGGCAATATTGGAATTTCTCTACCATCATGATTTTTGGCATACTTTCCAATGATTTGATTTCCTGGAATTTCACCAATCACTGAAACATCTTTTTCAAAGAATGCAATTTTTTTTGCACAATCCTCAGAAACTATCCATACTTCATTATCCACTGAAACTTTTTTGTATAGGACATTTGGATTTATCCACAAGTTTGTAATTCCAAAAATTGTTTCAGGTCTTAGTGTTGTTACTGGAAAAATAAATTCATCTAACACAAATTTAATTAAGAAATTCTTATCATCTATTTTTGGTTCAACATCTCCCATTGTATCATGTTGTGATACAGGGTTTTGATCAACTGGACACCATCCAACTGGATGACTTCCTTGAATTATTTTATTATTCTCTTTGAGTGTTGTTATTTGCCATTCGACAAATTTTTGATAACCTGGAACTATTGTTGTAAACTCTCTTCTCCAATCAATAGAGTAACCCATCTCAATCATCCCTGACTTAATTTCTTCGTGGAAATAATCTGCAATCTTAATTGGCTCAACAAATGTTTTGATATCTTCTTCTGAAACATGGTACACATTTCTTAATCCGTCAAGGATTTCTTTTTCTCCTGCTTGAATTCTTTTAGCCATCCCTAAAACTGGTGTACCTGTATAATGAAATCCCATTGGAAATAAAACATTGTATCCTTTCATTCGATAAAATCTTGAATGAACATCAGCTAATGTGTATGTCCTTCCATGTCCAATATGTTGTGGTGAGTTTGGATATGGATATGCAACTGTAATAAATTTTTTTAGTTTTTCATTTGGGTTTGTTTCAAAATCTTTTGATTCGTTCCATTTGGTTCTCCATTTGCTTTCTATTTTATTCCAGTTAATTTCCATCTTCTTTCATTTATCCTAAAATCATTGATTTTGCTTTGGCTATTGCTTCGTCTTTTTTAGATGTGTCTTTTCCTCCTCCTTGAGCAAATTTGGCATCTCCTCCACCTGAACCTCCTAAAATTGATGCTATTTCTTTTGCAATTATGCCTGCATTTACACCTGATTGTTCACCTGCAAATATCATTATTCGTATAGTAGGTCCTGCCTCAAAAATTCCACAAAATGCAGCATTGACATCTTTAGCCACCAATTTTTTTCCAAAGTTTTGATGGAAAAAATCATCATAATTTTTGCTTGCAGTAAAACATAGTTTATCTTTGGTACTGATTTCATCTGATTCTACTGATTCTTTTGATAAAATTTTTTCCAAGAGTCCTGGAATTTTTTCTCTAGTTTTTTGCTTGTTTTCCTCTCTTTGTTTTTCTAATTGTTGTTTTGTATTTTCCATTTCTTCTTTTCTTTTAGATTCTTTTTCTTGTTGTTTAACATAATCAAATGCATTTGGACCTGACACAAACTCTAAACGAACAACTCCATCTTGAATTCTTTTAGTTTTTGTAATTTTTATTAATTCAATATCTCCTGTTTTCTTTACATGAGTTCCACCACAAGCTTCAATATCCTTATCTTCAATAGATACAATTCTTACTGATTTTACTGGAACAACTCCTCCTTGATAAATTCTAAATCCATATTTTTGTTCTGCAGTCCCTCTATCAAAGTATTCAACTGTAACTGGATAATTGTCTTTTACCATTTTGTTTGCAGCATCTTCAATTTCTTTTACTTGTTCATTACTAAGCGATGAATGATGCGTAATGTCCAATCTTGCATGATCATCTTCTTTGAATGCAGAATGTTGCCATACCCATGAACCTAAAACATTTCTAGCTGACGTATTGATAATATGAGTACTGGTATGATTTTTTGTAATGTTTGTACGTCTTGTTACATCTATTTTACATTGAACACTTTCTCCTTCTTTAGGAATGCCTCCTTTTAGTTTATGAACAATAATGTCTGCATGTTTATCTACATCTATCACTTCAAATCCAGAAATGATTCCATGATCTGGTTCCTGTCCTCCACCTCGAGCATAAAATGACGTCTTATCTAATACAACTTGATCATCAAATACTTTGAGAACTTTTGCCTCAAATTCCATGGGATCGTCTTTATAAAATAGAGTATCTGTTTTGGGTAATTGTTCCAACGGAAGTTCTGTAATTGTTTTTTTCTTTTCGGATTGATGCAAGTCTGATAATTTTGAATAAAATGATGATGGAATTTCTGTAATTGCATCTACTTCTTTAAGATATTCTGGAGTAATTCCATCTGATTCATAAAATGTAATGAGTTCATCCACTGACGGTGTTCCTTTTTCACGAATTTTCTCTGCTTTTTTCTTCATGTGAACTTTAGATTCTTCATATCTTGCAGTTTCTATCTTGAGGATTTTTTTAACATCTTCTCTTTTTTCATCAAGTTCTGGATAGGTGTCTTTGAGATAATCAATATGCGAGTCAATCAAATCATCGATATCTAGATTAAGATTTAGTTTACTAACTGTTGCATTAATTCTTCTTAACATCATCCTGAGATTATACCCTCCACCAACATTACTTGGAAGTGCTCCATCTGTAATTGCAAAAATCAAAGTACGTAGATGATCAGCAATCAGATACATTCCTTCCATTGGTGTGATCATTTTGGATAACTGTTCATCTGTAATCCCTGCATTTTTTATTGCAAGACGTCTTACTTGGTTTAGATCATCGAAATGATCAATTTCCTTTGCAATTTCTGTAAAGTATTTTCGTAAAATTTCTGAATCAGAATCAATTCCGATTGTATTAAATAATTTCTCATTAATTGGACCAAAACAACAATCATACGCTGTAGGTGTTCCCATAGTTATCCATGCAAATCTTTCAAGACCTGCCCCCATGTCAATTACTCTTTGATCTAGTGTTGTATGTTGTCCTAACTCTCCTTGAAATTCTGTAAAAACTGCATTGCCCAGTTCTAACCCTCTTACAAAGTATTCTAATGATGGACCAAATGAACCTCCTCCTGCCCAAACATCTTCAACAAAAACCACTTCCTCTTTTTTAATTCCAAATTGATCAGTAAGTAATCTATAATCCAAATCAACACATTCATCTTTCCAATATCCTTGATTATTTGGAACACTGTGTTGTCCAATCATACAGAAACTTGAAAAATGTCTTCCTGTAACCCCTACATTTTCTAAATCTTTGAATCTCAAACATGTTTGTGGGACAACTAATGGATTTGCAGGAAATTCAAATACAACTTTTGAACCCATGATTCTTTGAAAATCAACAATTGATGCAATTGTAAAGTACAAATCATCTCGCCATCGACATACGACTGGATATCTACTTACTGATGTATGATTATTTTTTACAAAAAATTCCTCAACTTGTTTCCATGCTTGTGTATAATCAAATCTCTTTGAAGTAGGTGGTTCTCCGATAAATGAATAAGTGTCAGTTCCATCATCAGGACATAAATCTCGATCTGCATCCAAAGTCCAAAAAAATCTATTACATTTGATACATGCTTTTCTAACAAATCCTTGCTCTTGGAATAGTTTGACATTATAGTATTTGTCCGGATCTGATGAAAATTCTTTTAGAATTTCTTTTTTGTCCAATGTTGAGGATTTTATTCTCCGATATTAAGAATTGTCGATAAATGATACATTAAATATGATATCTAATTTAGTTTGTTCATGTTTGGAAAAAAACCAGAACTCAAGGAAGGAACTTATGTTTTTTCTGTCAAAAAGAATGGTGATTTTAATGACTTTATTTTTGGTGCAGTAACTGGTATTGACGGAAAAAAAGTTGGAATAACTGGAGTAATTGTAAATCCTGTAGGCCTCAAAAATAAATTGGAACAAGGAAAAACTGGTGAACGTTCAAGAGAAATACTTGAAAATCCTACCCCTGATAATGTTGTATTGGCTTTGGTGTATAGAGTAGAACATGAAAATTATTCTGGTATTTTAGATCTTGATTCTGATAAATGTGATTTAATCCCACCAAAAGTATTTGAAATGCTGGATGGTTGGATTCGTGAATCTCTTCCAGAATTTATCAATACTGTTCTATCTTTGCCTGCTGGAAATGATCGTGATGAAGCTAAACGTGTTTTGAAGCATAGGATGGACACTTTGGTCGATAAAAATCTGAAACGGACACTTTATTCTATTTGCCGTAGTTTGAAAATCCTTAACTAGGATTTCTAGTTTTTAGGCATAATTTCTCTATAGTTTTATATTATGCCCTAAGAAATTCTTGATACAATGGAATATGTTTACGCTGCTTTACTTCTTCACAAACTAGACAAAGAAGTTAACGAGGCAAACCTCAGTTCAGTTGTTAAAGCATCTGGCGCTGAAGTTAACGAAGCTCAAGTTAAATCTCTAGTTGCAGCATTAGCCGATGTAAATATCGATGATGCAGTTAAAGCCGCACCTGTAGCAGCAGTTGCAGCAGCAGCCGCACCAGCAGCAGATGCAGCAGCCGGTGGTGAAGCTAAAGAAGAAAAGAAAGAAGAACCTAAGAATGAAGAAGCAGCCATGGAAGGACTGTCTTCACTATTTGGTTAGAAAAATATACTTTTTTCAATTTAATTTTGATCTTTATTTTTATCAATCTTAATTAGCATCAGTGTATATTTTTTATTGATTGGTTGATTTTACGTTTCCTTTAGATGGGTTTATCAGTATTTTAGATTATTTCGGAACTGTTGCTTTTGCAATTACTGGAGCTTCCAAAGCAATTTTTCATAAGGCCGATATTTTTGGAATCATAGTTTTATCTACTGTAGTTGGAGTTGCAGGTGGCATTACACGTGATGTCATATTTGGACAATTTCCTATTGCCTTTTCTGATCCTATCTATGTTTCTTTAACTGTGTTTACTGGAATTGTAATGTTCTTTTTATTTTCGTATTTGAAAAAGAAAATGAATATTTGGTTAATTGTTGATGCTATTGGTTTAGGTGTATTTTCAATTATTGGTGCATCAATTGCATATCAATTAGTTGGAATGAATTTTCTTCCTATACTACTTGGAGGAATGATTACTGCAATAGGTGGTGGAATATTACGTGATATTTTTGTTGGAGAAATACCTATTGTTTTTGTCAAAGAAGTGTATGCTGTGGCAAGTATATTTGGAATTGTAATTTTTTATCTTATATTATCTGTATCAGATGAAATTCAAATTGCATCCATTATTGGAATTATCTCTGCAACTGGAATTAGACTTTTGGCTATGAAATACAATTGGAATCTTCCCCGCGTTCGTGAAAACTAATTTTTTTAAATAAAAATACTTGGGTATTTGACTATTGATGTAAATTGAAAAATTAAATTTATGCTGGTGTGTAATCTTTTGCTTGACCTGCTACGCCTTTAGCCTGTGCATCTGCTTTCTGCAAAATTTGTTCTTTTGTCTCATTTGTCATAAATCCTGATTCAATTGATAGAGAACGAGCATATTGAGATGCTTTTCCTAATATTTGTGAAATATTGTCTGCAGTTATGTATGCTGCTTCAATTGATAATGAAACTGCTTCTTGATGTGCTTGTCCAAATTCGTTTCTTATCTTTTCAACATCTATGATCATTTCTGTTTCTGAATACTTTAACCCGTCTTCTAATGCTGAATAAAGTGAAATTCCTGCTTCTACTGGTTTGATATCTAATTTTCCTAGTAATGCTGCTAATTTTTCATTTATTGCTTCTCCTTTCTTTACTGGAGTACTATCTTTCGCAATCCAAATTGTTCCTTGATCTATTTTAGTTGGAATTCCTGCATCTTTGAATTCTGTAAGCATTGGCCCTGGTGCAATTCCTGTATTTTTTGCAGGAACCACAATATCGATACTTGCAATATCTCCTCCTCTAGCATTCATCATGATTTTGTTTTTTGCAAGAAGAACGTTTAGTTTGAATGGTGACATGTCTGTAAACATAAACATAACTTGGCCTTTTAACTCACCAACCATATCTTTGATACCTGGAATATCTAATTGCTCTAATGCTTTTTGAGCAACTTTATCTTTAATACTAACAAATTCTACATCTCCTTTCAGAGTTTTTCTTAATGGTAAGATCTGTGTTGAACGAACTTTACTCATTTTGATAATTGCCATTACTTTGTATTTTTTTGGGAACTCTTGTAATTGCTTAAACATTTCAGCTTTTCTTTTAGGGTATGCTGTTCTATTCTCATGCATGTTTCTTCTTGACCTCTTGAATTTGTTTAATTGGTTTTCCCATTGTTGTTTTTACAATAATTTTTTTAATATTTTTTTCACCGTTTGGTAATTTCTTTTCAATTGCACTGAGAACCACGTGTGCATTAATTGCTAAATCATTATCATCCATTGTAACATTTCCGATTTTACATGCAATTGATAGTGATGCTCTAGTTCTAATTTTAATCGATGATCTAAATCTTGCCAAGAATGCATCAATTGGTGCATTAAATGGAACTGGAGTAGGCATTTTTCCTCTAGGGCCCAAAAGTTGACCTAAAGTTTTACCGACTAGTGGCATTACTTGTGTATCTGCCAAAAAGAAATCATATTTGTTAATGAATTTCCTAGATTCTCTTTTATTAGTTGCAAATTTATCTAATTCTTCAGTACCTATTACAGAATCTGCTTTTGCTTCTTTTGCTTTTAATCCCATGTCTCCAGTGGCTATTATACAGACTGTTGCTGGTGAGCTTGTTTTTGGAAGTTGAATTACTTCGTTGATAGCAAACCCTTTTTTCACATCAATATCTTTGAAATTAACGATCAGTTCCACTGCTTGTGTAAATTTTCTCTCTTTTGTTGTAGTTTTTGCTTCTTTTACCATTTCAGCAAATTGTGCTTCTGTAATCATTACGAATAATTTCGAGATAGCCTACTTAAAATCGTTTAGTGAGTGAAAGTTTGTAGCATAATTTATTTTAAAAAAATTACATATTTTTTCTCAATTATTTACAAATCTGATACAAATTTTGCTCAAAAACTACATATATCAATTAATGATTTTCAATTTTGAGTGTTATGCATAAATTTGACGATCTTGATATGAAATTGCTTTTTGAATTGACTAATGATGGTTCTATATCTGTCCCTATTTTATCTCAAAAACTAGGTATCAACGCTTCTGTTCTTTATAGTAGAATTAAGAGATTAATGAAAAAGAAATTAATTAAAAAATTCACTATTGATATTGATGATTCATTACTCGGAATTGGAGTTAAAGCAAATGTTGGAATTAATAGGGATCCTAAGTTTAAAGATGTCATCCAAAAGACTTTGATGGAAACAAAAGAAGTTGTATCTATCTCTGAAGTTACTGGAAGATTTGACATGCTCATAAAAGTATATGCTAAGAATTTGGAAGCTCTTCATGGAATAGTAATTGATAAAATTGGAAAAATTGAGGGGATCCAAAATACTGAGACTTTTGTAGAATTACAAAAAACTGACAAAGATCCTGTTTATCTTATTGAATGATTGTTTTGGTTTTTACATCTCTATGAATTCATGGTTTAAAAAAATCTATATTTATTAGAAAAATTATTTTAAAAGAAATTTCTTATTGTAGTTTCTCATCCCATTTACCTTCATTGATTTCGGCAGTGATTTCTTTAGGTGTTTTTCCTTCAACTTTAACTCCTAATGCCACACATGTACCAATGATGGTTTTTGCAACTGATTTTAATGATGAAGCATAAGATTTTTCAAGTTTTGTATTCGCTACTTTGATTATTGAATCCATTGTAACATCTCCTGCCCATTCAGTACCTGATGCCCCAGATCCTTTTTGAATTCCTGCTTCCTTCATGATTAATGCTGCAGCTGATGGAATACCAATTTCAATTTCGTATTTTTTTGTATCACTATCAACGATTACTGTGACTGGAACTTTCATTCCTTCAAAGTCTTTAGTTTTTTCATTGATTGACTTGATAACTTCCATGATGTTGACACCAAGTGGACCCAATGCAGGACCCAATGGAGGACCAGCTGATGCTCCTCCTCCAGTTACAAGTGATGATATTTTTTGTTCTCCCATTAATTTCTCAACTCAACATGAAAATTTAATCCTTCCTAAGCCTCACTTGAAAGTTTAAGATAGTTTGCGTCAACTGTCACTGGTAATTGATATGCTGCATCTAACAAAACTACTGTAGCTTCTTCTTTTTCAGCATCGATTCTTGTAATTGTTGCCTTCATTCCTTTGAATGGTCCACCTGTAATTTCTATGACATTATCTACTTGTAATTGTGAAACTGTTGATTTCTTTATTAGATATCCTTCGATATCTTTGAATTCTAATTCTCCTCTTAATTGACCGCGAATGTGTCTAACCCCTTCAACTGCCATATATGCATCACTAGGATTAATTGCTTCAACTACGACATATCCTTTGAGATCACTTACCCAAAATACTGATTGAATGTTGATTTGATTAGCATTGGCTTTTGCCTCTAATAATCTCATAACCACTTTTTCTTGACCTCCAGTGGTTCGAATTGCAAATAAGTGTGATTTTATTTCTTCAGACAATTTTATCTACCAAATGTAATTACCGAAAAGACAAATTGTATAGTAAATCCAATAGCACCGACACCCAAAATTCCCATAATCACCAATCTTAGATGTTGTTGATATTCATCTTTGTCAGGTTTTTTAGCCATTTTCATAGTATTGGCCATATTCTTCAAAGTCTGTTTAGGGTTCATTGGTGGAAATTAATAAGGTGTCCTTATATTCCTTATCTCATGGAACTGTTAGTTGCGTATCGTGATGATCCTGCAGGTTACAATATGGCAAAATTTCTTTGTAAAAATATGGTTTTAGATGGTGATGTTTTTCATGGGGAATTTTATGATTTGATAATTATTTCGTCTCCTGCAATTTCTGCTGATTGGTTAGATGAAAAATATGATTATGATGGATTTGTTTTTTTATCAAAACATGCTGCAGAATCTGGAGTTTTAGCTTTAACTTGTCATAATACTGGAAATTTTTCTGAAGCAAAATTTGGAGGTAATGATAAAGAAATTGCAATTCCTCATCCTCATATTCAAAAAGCATATTTGCAAACTTTGAAGAAAAATCAAGAAAAATTTTCCGAATTTCAAATTACTATTGAAGCCACCCATCATGGTCCTACTGCTTTGAAAAAACCCTCTATATTCATTGAAATTGGAACAACTGAAAAGCAATGGACTGACAAATCTTTGTGTAACTCTGTTGCCTCTTTGATTCATCATGTATTATCTAAAACCATCAAAGAAAATCCTGTAGCAATTTGTTTTGGTGGGACTCATTACCCTTCAAAATTCACCAAAGAACTACTTAATGGGAAATATGCTCTTGGAACAGTAATTCCAAAACATGGATTAGATGATTTAGATGATGTATTATTTTCTCAAATAATCTCAAAAAATAAAATGGCAAAAACTGCTCTTTTAGATTGGACTGGATTAGGATCAAATAAATCAAAAGTTGTTGATTTTCTTGAATCAACAGATCTTGAGGTAATCAAACTTTGAATCTTGATAAAAGAATTTATAAAAAATTACTAAAAGTTCCAAGAGGTTATGTTACAACTTATGGTGAATTATCTAAATCTGTTGGATTAAAAAATGGTCAAAGACTTGTTGGAAAAATAATGAACAAAAACCCTTATCCTGTAATTATTCCATGTCATCGTGTTGTATTATCTACTGGAAAAATTGGTGGTTATGCATTTGGTGAGAATGTTAAAACAACAATGCTAAATGATGAAGGAATACAAATTGAAAATGGAAAAATTATTGATTTAAAAAATAAACTTTATAGATTCTAATCTTTTCTCTTTTCTTTAATTTCTTCCATCAAAGTTCTGAGATGTGCTTTGTTTCTAACTGTATTACCTCCAACCTTCTTATACAATATCCAGAACTCTGGATTTGTCAAATCTTTTCTATCTTTGGCAATTTTTAACAGTCTTCTTAACGCTCTAACTTTAGCAACATACACTGTTTTTTTCCCCACTCTTGCACCTTTTCTACCTTGTTTGGAACCTTGGGTTGTTCCTCTTTTATTTCTCTGATTTTTCTTGGTTTGTGCTCTACCTCGTGATGTTCCAGTAAATGATTTAATTGTAATTGTGTTTGCTGTAATCAAACTACGAATACTTTCTCTGGTAATTGCATCTGCAATATCATCTAAATGATCTGTATCAAATCTAATTCTGTGAACGCCAACACCTGTGACTCTTGCTGCGAGTCTTTTTTTAGCTTTAAGATTTACTACCACTTGCACTCACTCTTGCATTAAATATTTTGAATTTCTTTTCTATTGCTTTAACGACAATCTCTTTTCTTTTTTTAGTACCTACACTATGTCCAAATCTGACGCCGTCTTTTTTTGGATCTAATTTTTCTAAATCTGCAATATTGTAAACTAAATTATCCGTAAATCCTGATGGGTGTAATCCTTTAGCACTTTTTGGTCCACCATATCCTACTTTGACAAGACCTGGACGACCTCTGCTTTTTTGTTTTCTTTGATGATGATCAATACCTTTTGGCTTTCTCCAGTTTGTCTGAAGTCTTACATAACGCCAACTTTCTGGTCTGACAAATTCTGGATTATGTTCTTTAACTTCTTGTCTCTTTGCAATCAGTTCTTTGTTGATCGTCATAAAACAAGTTTTGAATTTTGAAATAAATACGTTCCTAGACCAAAAAAATATCTAATAAGAAAGAGATAATAAGGAAATTCAAGGCGGATCGAAATGTTCATGGACAAGCCTGAAATTAGTGCTTTCATTTTTGGTGATGTGTTATAATGACTGAGATCGTAGGTACCTCGCCAACTGACAAATTTTCATCACAATTAATTGCATTTGGAATTAATCCTTCCAAAGTACACAGAAATCTTACTGTTGATCAGATGGTTAGTTTAGCAGTTGAAAGAAAAGAAGGTGTTGTTAATTCTACAGGTTCGCTTTCTGTAGATACTGGAAAATATACTGGACGCTCACCTGATGACCGATTTATTGTATATGACGATAAAACTCATGATACCATTGATTGGGGAAAAATCAACCATCAATTTCCAAGTGGTAAATTTGAAAAACTTTTTGAAAAAATGAAAAATTTTGTCGAAAATAAAGAACTTTTTGTTTTTGATGGTTTTGTAGGTGCTGACCCTGAAACGCGTTTACCTATTAGAGTAATTAATGATCATGTATGGCAAAATATGTTTTCAAGTAATTTGTTTATTCGACCAGATAATCAAGAATTAGAAAATCATGAACCTGAATTTACTATTTTATGTATTAATGATTTTGTTGCAGATCCTGAAATTGATGGCACGAGAACTGATGTTTTCATTTTAATTGATTTAACAAGAAAAATTGTTTTGATTGGGGGAACAGAATATGCTGGAGAAATGAAGAAATCCATGTTTGGTGTGATGAATTTCTTATTACCTGATAAAGAAATATTTCCAATGCATTGTTCTGCAAATATTGGTGAACATGGTGATACTGCATTATTTTTTGGTTTGTCCGGTACTGGTAAAACAACACTTTCAGCTGATCCGAACAGAAAATTAATTGGTGATGATGAACATGGTTGGTCTAATAATGGAACTTTTAATTTTGAAGGTGGTTGTTATGCAAAGTGTATTAATCTAAGTCAAGAGGCCGAACCAGAAATTTGGAATGCAATTAAACCTGGTGCGCTTTTAGAAAATGTTGTCTTAAAAGATAATGTTCCTGATTATGATGATAATTCTTTAACAGAAAATACTCGTGTAGGTTATCCATTAGATTACATTCCAGGAGCTGTTATTCCTAGTGTTGGTGGAAATCCAAGAGTTATTGTATTTCTCACTGCAGATGCATTGGGTGTTTTACCCCCTGTTTCTAGATTAACAAAAGAGGGTGCCATGTATCATTTCATGTCTGGATATACTAGTAAATTGGCAGGAACTGAAAGAGGAATTAAAGAACCAAAATCTGTGTTTTCTCAATGTTTTGGAGCACCATTTATGCCTAGACCTGCATCTGTTTATGCTAAATTATTGGGTGAAAAAATTAATCAACATAACACTGTAGTTTATTTGGTAAATACTGGCTGGTCTGGTGGAGCATATGGTGTTGGAAAAAGAATCAAAATTAAGTATAGTAGAGCTATGGTAACAGCAGCTCTTACAGGTGCTCTTGATATTGTAAAGTATAGACATGATGATATTTTTAATTTAGACATTCCAACTGAAGTTGAGGGTGTCCCTTCTGAGATTTTAGATCCAAAAAATACTTGGGTTGATAAAGACTCATACAATTTATCTGCTAAAAAATTAGCTCAGATGTTCGTTGAAAACTTTAAGAAATTTGAAAATGTTTCAGCAGATATTGTTGAAGCAGGTCCAAAATATTCACAATGATTTTATTTCTTTTTTAACAATCCGATAACTCCTACAATTGTCACGATTACTATAATCAAACCTATTTGTTTTTCTGGAATATTGAATTGTATATTTTCTATATTGTTTGAAAGTGTGGTTACTTTGATTGTATTGTATGCGTTTGATGTGGTCCCATTAACTCTTATTTTTGCATCAATCCAATACTCCCCATTTTCATAAATTTTAATTGATGATTTTTTTTCTGGTGTGATTGTTGTGGTATCTGTTTTCAAATTTTTATTATTTGTAATTGAAATCTTTGCAAAACTCCATTTTTCTGGATGTTTTACTTCAAAGAATAATTTTTGATCTTGTTGATTAACAAAAACTGAACCTGATGTATAGTGTAACAAAAATGGAATTGTATATCTTGATTCTGCATGATTAATGATTAATTTTCCTTCATATTCTCCAAAGTCTTTACCATTTACATTCATCTTAATTTGCAAATCATCTCCCTCGAGAAAATATGAAAAATCGATAAATTCTGGACCTTCAAATTTAATATCTAATTCTTCTAAGGTACCATTGATCAATTTTAACTCGAATTGTTTTGAAAATTTTGATTCGTTTCCTGACACATTGACCACAAAATTTGGCGGTGTAATTATCAAACTTGCTTTAAATGCATTTTCAATGTCTAATCTACCTGAACCTGTATCTGAAATTAAAAATTCTTTTCCATATGCGTCAGAAACTGGTTCTGTGGTTGTTAATAACAATGATTTGATTTCATGATGATGTAATTCTGGATTTTTTTGTAATAACAATGCTGCAGCTCCACTGATATGTGGAGCCGCATAACTCGTTCCGCTAGCAATATTGTATGCCATATCATTTTTTGTTGTATTGATGTATGCTCCAGGTGCTACAATTTCTGGTTTAAGATAAAATGGTGAAACAGGACCTCTTGAACTAAATGGTGCCACAAAATCTGGATTATAAAACAAATTCATTGATGCAGAATTTTTATTTTTTATTGATTCTATTATTTTTAACCCTTCTTCTCTATCTATTGAAACAACTGGAATTTGAGGATTATAATCTGATTCAACAAACTCATGAACTAATTCTCCCAAAAAAATTCCTGATTCATTGTTATACACAATCAAAGCTTTTGCACCTGCATCAACTGAATTTTTTTCTTTGATTGAAAAATATAATAATTCACCTTCTACATCACTACCTCTTTCTACTATCAATATTGAATCTTTTACATCGATTTCATTCAAATCATTTATTTTTCCATATCCTCCAAAAACTATTTCCCCAGTAATTGGTTGGTCTATTTTTGATGAGCCTACCATTGGGATTACAGTATATGGTTTTTCGTTTACTTCTAATGTTGCAACTAAACTTGATGCAAGATTGTTATATGTTGCACCAACGGTAATGGCTTTTGGATTTCTTCCAGGACTTCCTATTGTTTTAGGATTTGGACCATCGTTTCCAGCTGCTGTAACTACAAAAATCTCTTTTTCTAGTGCTAAGTTGACTGCTCTATCGATTTTCGAATTCGTTTTATTTACTCCTAAACTAATGTTAATTATATCTGCATCATCGTCAACTGCTTTTCCTATTGCCTTGATAATTAATTCTGATGATACTCCTTCACCATTTTCTGAAACTTTGTATGCCAAAATTTTTGCTTTTGGTGCAATGCCAATTATTTGACCGTCAGATGCAATAATTCCTGCAACTTGAGTTCCATGACCATTTGTATCTATAGGCGGTTCATTTTCATTGATGAAATTATATCCTCCAATAACTTTCCCATCTTCTCCCCAACCAAATAAATCTGGATGAGTGTAGTCAACTCCTGTATCTATTACTGCAACTTTGATTCCTTCACCATCAATACCGTGAATTCTTGGAAAATCAGATCCTACAAACGGCCCACTTTTGTCTAAATACATTTGAATTTCGTTTTCAGTTTCTAACTGTAAAAAAATAAAACTTGATAAAAATACCAGTATAGATGAAATAATTAACAATTTCACAGTTTTTGTATTTTTTCAACAAGTAAAAATGAATTGTTTGCTAAACCAATAAATGGAATAAAAATTAAAAATATTTTATGGGAAAATATACACTTCCTGAAATGCCATATGCTTATGATGCATTGGAACCTCACATTGATGCAAAAACAATGGAGATTCATCATACAAAACATCATCAAACATATACTGACAAATTAAATGCAGCACTTGAAAACTGTCCAACTGAAATTCAAGAAAAAGATATCATCGATATCTTGTCTGATATCAATTCAGTTCCTGAGGATAAAAGAGGTGCAATTAATTTCAATGGTGGTGGTTATGATAACCACAGGTTATTTTGGAATAACATGAAACAAAATGGCGGTGGAGAACCTGGAGGATCAATTGCAGATGCAATCAATGATTCTTTTGGAAGCTTTGCTGACTTTAAAGAGAAATTTACATCTACTACTGCAGTAATTCAAGGTAGTGGTTGGGGATGGTTAGTATACAATCCAACAACGTCTAAAGTTGAATACAAATCAATGCCAAATCAAACTAGTCCAAGAACTGAAGGATTAGTGCCATTGTTAGGCTGTGATGTGTGGGAGCATGCTTACTATCTAAACTATCAAAACAAAAGACCCGTATACATTGAAGCATGGTGGAACGTAGTTAATTGGGACGAAGTAGAAGATAGATTCTCAAAAACAAAATAAAGTTAATCTTTATTTTTTATTTATCTATTTTTTTGATTCTTATCTATGAATGAATTTATAACCATCTGAGCAAGGTTTGTAGTAAATGAGTGAAGAACAGGCAGAACAATTAATGCAGCAAATGCAAATGCTTGAAACATATTTTTCAGATTTATCTCAAAGGGAACAAACATTCGTTGGAATTTTGAGAGAAACAACTGCTGCAATTGAATCTATCAAATCACTTAATGAAAAGCCTGAATCTGAAACACTAGTTCCTATTGGAATGGGCACCTATATTCCAACAAAAATTTCGTCTACTCAAAAAATTGTTTTAAATATAGGCGCAGGAATAGCTGTGGAAAAAGATTTTCCTTCTGCAATTAATTATCTTGAGGCACGAATTAAAGAGGTTGAAATTGCTTTACAAGATACATCTGCTAAAAAACAAGACGCTGCATCTCGATTAGAGCAAGGAAAAGCTCAAGTCAATCAAATGATGCAAGCAATGCAACATCCTCCTACTTCTGGATAAACCATGTTTGACAAACTTCGTAATGCATTTTCAAATGCAGCGAAAAGTCTTGGTGAAAAAGAACTTAATGAAAAAGATATTGAAGAAATCCTTTTTGAATTAGAAATATCATTATTAGAATCTGATGTTGCAACTGAAGTAATTGATGGAATAAAAGATGATCTTAAAGAAAAATTAATTGGCTCAAAAGTTGATAAAAAAGAAATTGAAAAATTTGTAAAAGACAGCTTAATTTCTAATATTTCTTCATTATTTGATGAAGCTGGAACTTATAATTTATTTGAAAAAATTAATGAGAAAAAACAACAAGGACAACCTTTTCTTATTTTGTTTGTAGGAATTAATGGTACGGGTAAAACCACCTCACTTGCTAAAATGGCACATTTGTTACAACAACAAAAATTCTCTATTGTAGTTGCCGCTGCTGATACTTTTAGAGCTGGTGCAATTGAACAATTACGTGAACATACAAATCGACTGAATCTAAAATTGGTTGCTCAAAATTATAATTCTGATCCAGCAGCTGTTGCAAGAGATGCAGTACTATATGCAAAATCTCATAAAACTGATTGTGTATTAATTGACACAGCAGGAAGAATGCAAACAAGTGAAAACTTGATGCAACAAATTGCAAAAATTACCAAAGTTGTAAATCCTGATATGAAAATTTTTGTGGGTGATTCTTTAGCTGGAAATGATACTGTCAATCAAGCACGAGAATTTTTTGAACATGTAAAATTTGATGCTTCTATTTTAACGAAAAGTGATGCTGATGCCAGAGGTGGTGCTGCATTATCTATTGTTAAAGTAACATCTACTCCTGTTTTGTTTGTAGGAGTAGGCCAAGAATATCCTGATCTTAAACCATTTGATAAAACATCTTTTCTTGAAACTGTTTTTGGTTCATTAGACAATGTTGACTTGAAGAAAGAACCAACACCCGAACCTGAACCAACACCCGAACCTGAACCAACACCCGAACCTGAACCAACACCCGAACCTGAA
>Ga0233429_1000512_pt1 | contig 61100 bp, 71 predicted proteins | sample SI_118_April2016_3_FD_179879 | JGI IMG/M metagenome (GOLD analysis project Ga0233429, IMG submission 179879) | Seawater microbial communities from Saanich Inlet, British Columbia, Canada - SI_118_April2016_135_MG | ecosystem: Environmental > Aquatic > Marine > Inlet | place: Canada: British...
TTTTCTTTAGCTGGTTCTTCTTTCTTTGGTGTTTCTTTAGCTGGTTCTTCTTTCTTTGGTGTTTCTTTAGCTGGTTCTTCTTTCTTTGGTGTTTCTTTAGCTGGTTCTTCTACTTTATCTTCAACCTTTTTGGTTTCTTTTTCAGGAGTTACAACATTATCAGTGTCTTCGTTGTAAGGAGATACAAGAATGTAACCTTCATCAGTTTTACTCATTCTAACTCTGATTTTTCTTGGAGGATTTCTAACACCTTTAGACCAAATTTGTAGAGATAATTCTTCTTCAATTTTTATTTCTTCAACTTTCATATGGTGACGAGCAAATTCTTTAATCATATTGATTGCTCTGACTGCTCTATGTTGAGATTGTGAAAGTTTTACTTTACCTAAAGGAATCGTATAAACTCGTTCTAATTCTTGAGACAATTATCCTACCTCCACATCAGTTGATCTCCAAGCCCTACGTTTTGGATTTGTTCTAACACCTCTTTTTGTTTTGAGGATAATCCAAGCTGGCACTGCGGAAGTTTGTTTTGTTTTCTTTAACAAACGAATCTTTCGTGGTGAGGACTTGCGTGCAGCCATAAGTTTTCAGGCACGAAGAGCTCTTTTTAAATGAATCTCAGGATTTTATAGGATTTTGAATCTGTTTTATGATTCTAGCAGAGGCACCCCAAACTATTTGATTTTGATACTCAAATGTGAACATTTCTTGAATTTTGTTATGCGTAGGATCTGGATCTTTTGCCATTGTTTTTAAAAATGCCTCAAGGGGAATATGTAAAATTTCTTCAACCTCGTCATTTGCCAAAAGAGGTGGAAGTTTATCAAGAATGGTAACAAATGGAAATATCATAAAACCAGAATTCAAAGTGATTACAGAATCCAATTGACCATTAACTTGTTCCCTGGAAATTGTCAATCCTAGTTCTTCACGAGTTTCACGTAATGCAGTTTCTAGAAAATCAGAATCATTATCAAATTTGCCACCAGGAAATGAAATTTCACCTGCATGTAATTTCAAATGTTTTGGTTTTTTGGTCATCAAAAGAATAGGATCATCACCGTAAATGACAACAAGTACAGATGCCAATCTAAATTTTCCATTAATTGGAATTTCAAAATTTAAGGTGTTTGTAAGTCTTGATTTTAATTCAAATAGATTCATTTTATTTTCCTACTTTTCTACATGTGTTTTGGTATTCAAAGGTTTTAACCAAGGATGTAAGAAATGAGAATATGACAATCAGGTATGAAGCCAATCCTCCAAAAATTTTACCAGATGTAAATACTGAAGAGTCAATTATAAAATTTGTAAATAGAATAAAAAATATTTCAAAAAAATGTGATGCAATACATTTGACTGAAAATGTATTAGGTTTTCAAAGAGTATCGCCAATTCAGATTGGGAAAATCATCAAAAAAGAAATACCAAATTTTCCAATTACAGTTAGTCTAAGAGTCAGAGATAAAACAAAAAAAGAAATCGATGAATTTGTAGAAGAATGTATCAAGGGAGGATTTTCAGGGATTTTGATTCTGATGGGAGACCCATCACAAACAGGGAAAGAAGACTCAGGACTAATTCCAAGTCAAGTAGTACAGGAATTAAGAGAGAGAAAAATAGACTCAAAAATTGAATTATATCTTTCAATATCAAATAAACCAAATTTTTCTAAGATTGGAAAAAAATTACAAGCAAAACCTAAAGGATTCATGACACAAGTAATTCAAAATATCAAACAAGCCCAAAATCTCTCAGAAAATCTTAAAGAATTTTCAATCATTCCAATTATTCTATTCCCTTCAGAAAAAAATGAAAAATCTGCAAAATTTTTACAGTTAGATTTTTCATCATATAATCAAACATTTGAAGAATTTGTGAAAAAAATCCATGAAATTACAGGAGATGTGTTAATTACATCACCTAATGATTTTAATGGATTAAACGAATTTTTAGAAAAATCAAATATCTAAAGAACAAAATATTTTGCATCTGGGTGATGAACAACAATTGCAGCTGTAGATTGTTCAGGAATTATTTGACCAGATTCAGTTAATGTCATTCCAGATTTTTCAGGATGTAAAAGTTTCCAAACCAAATGATGTTGAGATACATCAGGACAGCTAGGAAACCCCCAACTATAACGAAGACCACCACGTTGTAGATTTAATTCAGATTTAATTTTTTGATTAGTCCATTCTGCTAATGCTTCAGCAACTTCAACGGCTAATCCATGTAAATAATAAGCATCAGTGTATTTGTCTTCAGTGTTCCATTGTTCAATGATTTCTGCAACTTTATTTCCAACAGTTACGGATTGAAATGCAACAACATCAGTTTTACCAAAATAATCAGTCAAACACAAATGTTCAGATTTTGTAGAACGTGGGAATTCTAATTCGACATCATCTCCAGAGATATTCTCAATTAGTAATTTTCTACCATTATTATGACATTTGAAAAATCCATAAACAATTTCAGGCTCAAATAACTTCTCTCGAATTATTCTTACTTTCCATTCAGTTAGTAATTGTTCATGTTCTTCTTCAGATTCAGAACCTGCCTTACCTCTTAATCCCCAAGATAATTTGAAAAGGGATTTTTTATCAATCATGGTCCAAACTTCGGTCATATTGATTTGATCTAATTTTAATCGAATCGGCTCTCCAATTAATTTAGGTGTAGGAGGAATAGTAGGTTTGATATTACTTTTTGGAAGAGTGGTAGAATCTATAGGAGTACTAGATTTATCTTTCCAATTTTGTAATTTCTCTTTCCAATCAGCTAAAAGTTTTGGTTTTTCATTTGAAATTAAAGCATCCATGGTTTTAAGACCTTCAAACATGGTATTACAGTAAAATACACCTGGCTCATAAATTCCATCTTCTTTTGCAATTCGATTAATGTAATTACTGTTAATGGCAGCTCCTCCACAAAGAAGAGGGACAGTCATGTTATTTTTTCTTGCATGTTCAACAAAAAATTTCATTTGTTTAGAAGTAGATACAAGTAATGCAGATAATCCAACTGCATCAGGTTTTATCTCATCAATTTTTTCAAGGAATTTTTGTAATGGAACTTGCTTTCCTAAATCATGTACAGTATACCCATTATTTTGAAAAATCGTTTTTACAAGATTTTTCCCAATATCATGTACATCACCATACACAGTACCTAAAACAAGTACACCTTTGCTGGTTCCTTCCTCTTTGACTAAATATTTCTCTAATTCTCCAACGGCAGCCTTCATACATTCAGCAGACTTGAGAACAAATGGAAGAATTAATTCGCCTGAACCAAACTTATCCCCTACTTCCTTCATTGCAGGAAGTAAATCTTCATTGAGTGTTTTTATTGCGCTATCATGTGTTATGTTTTTTGATAAATTAAGAGACAAAGTACCTTCAAGATCACAAATATTTTCATTATTTCCTAATTTTTCTGCGATTGCAGAAACAACATCATTTTGAATTCCATCTTTTAACCTATTTACAATTCTAAAATGGGCTCGTTTCCCAGCAGGCCAAGAAGGATCAACATCTACTTTTTTTGCAGTGGTATTATTTTGAGGTCCTGCATTTTCAAAATAGGTAATCAAATCAGAAAGAGCATTAGGATTAACATTAAAAATTAGATCTTCTGCAAGTTTTCTTTCTTTTTCATTAATTTCACCATATGGAATGATTTCTTTTGCATTGACAATTGCCGTGTCAAGACCAGATTTAACAGCGTGATACAAAAATACAGAATTTAAAATTTTCCGGGCATAAGGTGCTAAACCAAAACTAATGTTACTTAAGCCCAAAGTAGTAAAAGAGTTAGGAAATTTTTCTTTAACTAATCGAATTCCTTCAAGAGTATTTTTTCCTGCATCAAGAAATTCATCTTCACCAGTTGCCAAAGTAAATGTGAGAACATCAAAAATGAATTGTTCTATTTTTAATCCATATTTTTTTCCTGTTTCATAAAGTAATTCTGCAGTATCAACTTTTTGCTGAGGTGTTTTTGCCATACCTTCTGGACCAATACACAAAGCAACTGCAGGTAAACCATACTTTGCCATTACAGGAGCTAATTTTTCAAATCTACTTCCATCACCTTCAAGATTAATTGAATTGATGATAGGTCTTCCAGGAATTTGTGTTACGGATGCTTCAATCACATCAGGATCAGTAGAATCAATTACAAGAGGTGCATCAATTTCTAAACTTAATCGTTTTACCAAATTTAACATGAACTCACGTTCATCTGCACGTTCAGTTGTTGCAACACAAACATCTAAACAATGAGCACCATCCTCAACTTGAATTCTCCCTAAATCAACTAGACCATCATAATCATCATCAATAACTAGTTTCTTTGCTTTACGAGACCCCTGAGTATTGATTCGTTCTCCAATAATCATAGGTGCAGGAATTTGTTTTAGATCAACTGCCTTTAACGCAGAACTTACTCTAGGAACTGTCAATATGTAAAATCACATCTATTTTTGTAAATACTTAACCATTGACAGAATTGGCTTTTTCGTTAATTACTTTTCTCAACGCTTTGATGTGTTCCGGATTTGTCCCGCAACAACCACCAATTATTCGAACTTTTTTGTATTCATTAAGAAAATCACCCAATGCATCACCCATCTTTTCAGGTGTCATTTTGTAAACTGCTTGACCACCATCATTTTCAGGCATCCCAGCATTTGGAACTACTAACACATTATGCTCATTTTGTTCATCTAACCATCGGACACTAGGAGTCATTTCAATTGGACCAGTTGAACAATTCAATCCAAATACATCAATCCCCATATCTGAAACAGTCGTATATGCTGCTTGAATATTTGTTCCAAGTAACATTTTTCCATATTGATCCAAAGTGGTATTTGCAATGATTGGAACTTTTTTGCCAGTTTTTTTTATCGCATTATGACATGCCTCAATGACTAATTTTACTTCCAAAATATCTTGACTTGTTTCAATCAATAATGCATCAACACCTCCAAGAATCAAACCTTCAGCTTGTAATTCAAATGCCTCTCGTATTTCATCAAGGGGTTTTTGGCCCAAATCAGGATCATTTGAACTTGGCAAATATCCAGTTGGGCCCATAGAACCAATTACAAACTTTGTATCAGAATATTCTTTACAAACTTCAGATGCAAGTATTGCAATTTTTTTATTAAATTCAATTGTTTGATCACCAAACCCATATTCATCAAGTTTGATTTTATTTGAACCAAAAGAATTTGTTTCAATACAATCAGAACCAGCATCTAAATAATTTCTATGAATCTGTTTTATCCATTCAGGATGAGTTAAGACTAAACCATCATTAAATCCATCTTGATTGTTTGGAAAATCTTCAGGTTTTGGATCATGTCTTTGAATTTCAGTTCCCATTGCACCATCAAATAATAATACTCTATTTTTCATTGCATCAAGAAATAGTTCTTTTTCTGTCAATATAGTTAGAAAATATTGTAGAAGAGTTTAACTCTTTTCAGAAAAATTATAGTGGAATAGGATTAAGACGTATGTTGAAATTAGGTAAAAAATAATTTTTTGTATATTTATGCAGAAATTACAAGTAAACAATCTAGTTCGTAGTGCAACATTTTTTCAACATGCAGGGATTTCAATCGTATTTGTATTCATGCCAATTATTGCTAAAGGAGTTACAGAGTCCATATTTGAAATTGGTCTAATTATTGCATCATTTAGTTTTGCTCAGATTTTATCTGAAATTTACTTTGGAAGACATTCAGATAAAAAAGGAACTAGGCTCAAATTCATTCGAATTGGGTTTATTGGATGTGCAGTTGCATTTGGAATGCATTATTTTGCAGATGATATCACATTATTATTTCTTGTAAGAATTGCAGCAGGAATCGCAAGTGGAATTATGATTCCAGCAATGATTGCATATGCATATGAAGCAAATTCAGATAAAAAAAGAGCAGCTACAGTAATATCTTTTCATGCATTAGGATGGCTTGCAGGAATTGGTGCTGCAGGTTTTGCAAACGATTTACAATTAATTTTCTTGATAAGTGCAGCTGCATTTATCATAGGATTGTTATTTACAATAAAACTTCCAAATCCTGTACAAGAAAAAGAGCTAAAACCAGGAACTACAAAAACAGTCATTTTAAAAAATAAATTTTTGTTTTTATCATTATTACTAAGACATATTGGAGCTGCTGCAGTTTGGACTATTCTTCCAATAATGATTATGGAAAAATTGGGTGGAGAGTTATATCACATATCAATAGTGTATGTGGCAAATACGTTGACTGCATTTATCTTGATGAATGTAATGGCAAGTAAAATTCATCTTTCTAATGTGACTAAATTCAAAATAGGGATTGGGGCTACAACATTTGTTTTTGTTGGATTATCAGTTGTAACTGAATGGTGGATGGCAATGCCATTTATGTCACTTGTTGGTGCAACATGGGCATTTTTGTTTATTGGAGGAAACTTTCATCTAATGGAGAATAATCCTCGTTCTACATCAACTGGGATATTTAGTTCTACATTATCAATAGCCACAGTGATAGGTCCAATAACTGCAGGAACTATTGCGTTTTTGTTTGATTATGTTGGAGTGATGTATTTTGCAATTGCAATAATTGTTTGTGCATTTGTAGTATCACTAAAAATCAAAAAATAATTTTTTTAAAATATTATCTTAAGCCCCAACGAGACATCACTTTGTTTTCCAATTTTTGGAAAACTACACCATCAACTGCAAGACCAATTCCCATGATAATTAGCATCATGGCAATAACTTGAGATACGTCATTTAAAGAACGTCCAGCATTAAGCAAAAAGCCTAATCCTAAAAAGGAGAAGAGAATTTCAGCACCAATTACACCTCTCCAGGCAAATGCCCAGCCTTGTTTAAAACCTGAAATCATGTATGGGAATGCTGCAGGAATTAAAACTGCTGTGATTAATTGAGTTCCTTTTGCACCCATATTTCTTGCAGCCTCAATGAAATGGGGATCAATATTTTTCACACCAGTATAGGTGTTAATCGTAACTGCAAAAATTGCGCCAATTGCGGTAACAAAAATAATTCCACCATCAGTTAATCCAAACCAAAGAATTGCAAGTGGAACCCATGCAATAGAAGGAATTGATTGTAATCCCAAAACCAATGAACCCACTGTTTGATTAATCATTTCAATTCTTGCCATAAAAATTCCTAAGACAACTCCACCAGCAATAGCTATAGCCAATCCGATAGATAATCTCCACAAACTAGTTGCAATACCATAAAATAGACTTCCATCTGCTGCACCATACACTAAATCTTCAGCAACTTCAAATGGTGAAGGGAAAATATTTTCAGGCCACATTCCAGACATTGCAGTGATTTGCCAAATTACAACAATTCCAATGTAAAATGCAATTCTAAAGGGAGTAAAATTTTTTACCATTACAATCACTCTTTACTTTTCTTTACCTCAGGTCGAAGTTCATTTAGAAGATCTTTTTGAAATTTTAACAAGGATTCATCTTCTGTAACTCTAGGTCGTGGAAAATTATTATCAACTTCTTTTTTAATCAATGATGGTCTATTACTAAACACTGCAACTTTTGTACCTAACACTGCAGCTTCTGCAACATTGTGAGTTACAAACAAAATTGTTTTCTTTGTTTTTTCCCAAATTAATTGCATCTCCACTAATAACAAATCACGAGTTTGTGCATCAAGGGCTGCAAATGGTTCATCCATCAATAATACATCAGGATCCATTACAAGAGCTCTTGCTATAGCTACACGTTGCTTCATCCCAGTTGAAAGCTGATATGTGTATGAATCTGCAAACTTTGTCAATTGCATCATATCCAAATATCTATGAGATATCTTTGCACGTTCTTCTTTTGGTATACCTGCCATCTTTAATCCAAATTCTACATTGTCTTGAACTTTGAGCCATGGGAATAATGCACCCTCCTGAAATACCATAATTCTTTCAGGGCCAGTTTCATGAACAGGACGACCATCAAACAAAATTTGACCATCATCAGGTTGTTCCAAGCCTGCAACTATGCGTAAAAAGGTAGATTTTCCACATCCTGAAGGACCAATTAAACAAACAAAGTCACCTGCCTCAACTTTGAGGTTTACCCCACCTAATGCTTTGAGTTTATGAGAGTCATGATTGAAATATTTTACAATATTTTTAGCTTCAAGTTTAGTCATTAAGTTACAGCATCCTCCAATGAATTTGTATCAAAGTAGTAAAAAATACCAGACAAATCATATCCATTTCTTCCAAGGTATCCAAGAGTATCTGCTTTTTCAGCAAATGAAAAAATAGAATCAGATTTAGGATCATCAGTTATTTTAAGATTAGATAATGCAATATCAACTACATCATCAGAAAGAGATTGTCCTAAATGAGAATCAAGAAAATTATTAAAAACAATTCTAGTGTCTTTTGGATTATCATTGATCCAAATCATTGTTTCATGATGTGCTGATAAAAAATTTTGAATTACTTTTTTGTTTTTTTCAATATAATTAACATTCCCAATCAAAAGAACAGAAGCAAATTCATTTTCAGGCCATAATTCTTCTTCATAAAATAATCGTTTACCATCAAGTTCACTTTCCAAAATTGTTGCCCAAGGTTCTGCAACCCATGCACCATCAATATCACCTTTTACAAATAACGTGTAGATATCAGGATTTGAAATATTGTAAACAATTACACTGCCACCTTTTTCAGCAGGTCTTAAATTATTTTCAGATAAATAATTACGCAAAGAAACATCTTGTGTATTTCCAATTTGAGGAGCAGCGATTTTTTTTCCAGAAAAATCAGAAGCAGAGTTTATTTCAGAATCGGGATGAACAATGAAACTTGCACCACCACTTGCTGCACCAGCTAAAATTTTTACATTGTTATTTTGGGAATTTAAAAATCCATTAATTGCAGGGCCAGGTCCCACATATGCAACATCAATAGAATTAGCAAACAAGGATTCTATTGCCTGTGGTCCACTATCAAAAACTCTTGTCTCAATTATAATTTGATCTCCAAGACTGTTTTGAAAAAATCCATTTTCCATACCTACAATTGGAATAGCGTGTCCAATATTTGGAAAATATGCAATACGAAGTTTAGGATCAGAGGTAGTTTCACTAGAATTAAGAGAAACTCCCAATACAGAAAAAATTACAATCCCTACAATTCCTGCAAAAATCACCGAACGAATTTTCATAAAACAGCGTTATATTTGACGGTTAAATAATCATCGAATTTTAGCTCAAGCTAGTAAGAAGTTTTTTTTGAAAAAAGAAAATAATTTCAACACAACATAAGAGATAAATTCCAAAATACAAAGAAAAAATCGTTTTATGACTCAAAAAGGCATTCTTGCATTTTCAGGAGGATTAGATACATCAGTTGTGGTAAAGTATCTACAAGATGAACATGATATGGACGTCATAACAGTAACTGTAGATGTTGGTCAAGAAGATAATGCAAAAAAAATTGCTGCAAAAGCAAAGTCATTGGGAGTAAAAAAGCATTACAACATTGATGCAAGAAAAGAGTTTGTCAAAGATTACATTTTTCCATCAATCAAAGCTAATGCACTTTATCAAAAAAAATATTGTTTAGCAACTGCTCTTGCCAGACCACTAATTGCAGAAAAAGTATTAGAGATTGCAAAAAAAGAAAAAGTGACAGCATTAGCACACGGATGTTCAGGAAAAGGAAATGATCAAGTACGTTTTGACATCACATTAAGGGCAGGTTCAGATTTACCAATAATTGCACCAATTCGAGATAAAAATTTAGACAGAGTTACTGAATTAAAATTTGCAGATAAACATGGAATCGAAATTGATTCAGTTGCAAAAAAATTCAGTATTGATCAAAATTTGTGGGGACGTGCAATTGAAGGTGGGGTATTGGAAGATCCATACAACGAACCACCAGAAGATGCATTCATTTGGATTAAAACAAAAGATTTACCAGATAATCCAACATATTTAGAAATAGAATTTCAAAAAGGAATTCCAATTAAAGTAGATGGAAAAACAATGGATCCTCAAAAACTAATTGAATACATTAACAAAAAAGCAGGAAATGCAGGTGTTGGAATAGTTGATCATATTGAAGACAGAGTTGTTGGAATCAAATCTCGCGAAGTGTATGAGACACCAGCTGCAACATGTCTAATTGAAGCACATTCAGATTTAGAAAAAATGGTTCACACAAAACATGAAAACAAATTCAAATCAATCATAGATGATGAATGGGCATATTTGGTATATTCAGGACTTTGGCAAGATCCATTAAAAACAGATTTGGATGGATTTATCGAAGCATCACAAAAACAAGTAACAGGGACTGTAAAACTCAAAATGTACAAAGGAAGTCTAAGAGTAGTCGGAAGAAAATCAAAGAATTCCCTATACAGTCATGAAATTGCCACTTATGGAACAGAATCCACATTTGATCAAAGATTAGCCAAAGGTTTCGTAGAATTGTGGGGAATGCAGTCAACAGAAGCTAATAAATTACAAAAGAAGAGGTTTTCAAAAACATGAACTGTCCAGAATGTGATGCAACTCTAAACATCCCAGACGATGCCTCTGTTGGAGAAATAGTCTCCTGTCCTGATTGTGGAGCAGACTTTGAAATATCAAAAAAAGATGGATCAAATATCGAGCTTAAACAAGCAGAAAGTGTAGGCGAAGACTGGGGAGAGTAATGTCAAAAGTCTGTATTGTGTTTGACCGTCTAAGAACGGAAGAAAAAATGCTTCAAAAAGAAGCAGTAAATCTAGGACACAATGCATTGATGTTAGATGCAAAAATTACTCAGGTTAACACAGATAGTAAAAAGGAAGATTTTGATCTAGGAGATGTTGTCTTAGAGAGATGTGTGAGTTATTTCAGAGGTCTTCATTTTACTTCTAGTTTAGAATTTTTAGATATTCCTGTTTTGAATAAATTTGAAGTTGCAAATATTTGCGGAAATAAAATGTTCATGACTTTATTATTAAAAAAGAACAATATTCCAACCCCAAAAACATATTTTTCATTTTCAAGTGAAAGTGCAGCAGATAATTTGGAAAAAACTGGATTTCCCTTAGTAATAAAACCAGTAATTGGTAGTTGGGGAAGAGGGGTAATGCCAATTAAAGATAAAGATACCATGGAGGCAGTTTTTGAGATAAGAGACATTACAGATAGTCCACATGATAGAATTTACTACTTGCAAGAATTAATCAATAGACCACCAAGAGATATCAGAGTAATTACAGTTGGAGATGAGCCAATTGCTGCAATGTATAGAAAATCATCTGGAGGTTTTAAAACAAATATTGCACTAGGGGCAGATCCAGAAATTTGTGAGATCACAAAAGAGATGGAAGATTTAGCAGTCAAAGCTTCTAAAGCCATGGGCGGAGGTATTTTAGGAATTGACATCATGGAAGATGAAAAACGTGGACTAGTAGTACATGAAGTGAATAATACAGTAGAATTCAAAGGCTTGGCAAGAGTTGCAAAGCGAAATATTCCAAAAGAAATGATTGAATTTGCCCTAAACTACGTTAGGAAATAAATTATACTTCCTTAGGAGGAGGTTTATCATGAAAGTAGGTGTTGTAGGCGCATCAGGTTATGTAGGAGGAGAGACACTTCGTCTTCTTGTTAATCATCCAGAAGTTGAGATTTCAATGGTTACATCAAGACAACATGTAGGAGAATATCTTCACAGAGTACAACCTAGTTTGAAAGGTTTTACAGATCTAACATTTTCTGAAATGGATTATGATAAATTAACTGACAAATGTGATTTGGTTTTTACAGCAGTGCCACATGGAACTGCAACTGAAATTGTAAAAGCATTGTATGATAGAGGAATCAAAATTATTGATTTGAGTGCCGATTATAGATTACACAATCAAGAAGCATATGACAAATGGTATGGATGGGAGCATCCACATCCAGATTATTTGAAAAAATCAGTTTTTGGTGTACCAGAATTACACAGAGAAGAGATTAAAAAATCACAACTAGTTTCTTGCCCAGGATGTATGGCAGTAACATCAATGTTAGCATTAGCCCCATTGATTCGAAATGATTTGATTGATACAGACCACATCATTGTGGATTCAAAAATTGGTTCATCAGGTGCAGGTTCAGGTTCTGGAACAGCACATGCAATGAGAGCAGGTGTAATTAGACCATACAAACCTGCAAAGCACAGACACACAGGTGAAATTGAACAAGAGCTTAGTGAAATTGCTGGAAAGAAAATCAAGGTTTCGATGAGTCCACATGCAGTAGATGTTGTTCGTGGAATTTTATGTACCAATCACACATTCATGAAAAAAGACATCGATGAAAAAGAATTATGGAAATTATACAGACAAACTTATGGTGATGAAAAATTTGTGAGATTAATCAGAGATAAAAAAGGATTATACAAATTCCCTGATCCAAAATTCTTGGTTGGTTCAAACTTTTGTGATATTGGATTTGATTTAGATGAAGATAACAATAGATTGATTGCATTATCTGCATCAGATAACTTGATGAAAGGTGCAGCAGGTTCAGCCATTCAAAACATGAATGTAATGTGTGGTTTTGATGAAATGAGCGGGCTAAGATACACTCCATTAACTCCGGTTTAGAAATGATCACAATCAAAATTGGCGGAAGTGTAGTAGATGATTTACATCCATCAACAATTTTAGATATTAAAAAAATAGCAGAATCAGAAGGGGTCATTCTAGTACATGGTGGCGGAAAAGAAGTTACCAAAGTTTGTAAACAATTAGGAAAAGAACCAAAGTTTGTAACATCACCAAGCGGAATTAAAAGTAGATACACTGACAAAGAAACTGCTGAAATTTTTACAATGGTAATGTCAGGTAGAATTAACAAAACAATTGTTCAAATGCTTCAAAAAAATGGAATCAATGCAATTGGACTTTCAGGAGTTGATGCAAAAGTAATAGAGGCAGACAGAAAGAAAAAACTGCTCATAGTTAATGAAAAAGGAAGAAAACAAGCAATTGATGGAGGATATACTGGAAAAATCAAAGCAATAAACTCAGAATTTATCAAATCCCTCCTAGAAAGAGGGCTAACACCGGTCATCTCACCTATTGCAATCAGTGAAGAATCAGAATTTCTTAATGTTGATGGAGATAGAGCAGCAGCATATGTTGCAGGAAAAGTTGGATGTGACAAAGTATTATTCATAACAAATGTTGATGGACTTTTAATGGATGACAAAGTTGTACCAAAACTCACACTTGCTGAAGCAAAAGAAATTAGACCAAAAATAGGTCCAGGTATGGAGAAGAAAATTTTAGCATCAACTGAAGCATTAGATATGGGAGTCAAAAAAGCATTAATTGCAAATGGTCAAAAAGAAAATCCAATTTCTTGTGCTATTGCACATGACAATTGTACGGTGATTGAACATGAGTGAAGATCAATTTATGGGAAATCTCTATCAAAGATTTCCAGTTACAGTTGAAAAAGGAGTAGGAGCTCATGTATGGGATGTTGATGGAAAAGAATACATCGATTGTATGGGCGGATATGGTGTTGCATTAGTTGGCCATCAAAATAAAAGAGTTAATGATGCAATAAAAAATCAAATTGACAAAATCATTACAGTGCATAGTTCTCTTTACAATAAAACAAGAGAAGAATTTTTAAAAACACTAATTGGTTTAGCTCCCAAAGAACTAACACAAGTTCATCTAAACAATAGTGGAGCAGAAGCAATAGAAGCTGCAATGAAATTTGCAAGGAAGTTTACAGGCAAAAAAGGAATGGTTGCCATGAAAGGATCATACCATGGAAAATCATTTGGATCTTTATCATTAACATTTAATCCAAAATACAGAAAAGCATTTGCACCGCTAGTGGAAAAAGTTTCTTTTGCATCATATGGAGATATGGAATCACTACGTTCAGTAATTGATGAAGATACAGCATTTATCATTTTAGAACCAATTCAAGGTGAAAGTGGAATTATTGTTGCACCAGATGGATTTTTGCAAGAAGTTAGAAAGTTGTGTGATGAAAAAGGAATTCTGTTAATCTTTGACGAAATTCAAGCAGGTTTAGGTAGAACAGGACGATTATGGGCATGTGACCATTGGAATACTGCACCAGATATTTTGTGTCTTGCAAAAGGAATTGCAGGAGGAGTTCCAATGGGGGCAACACTGGCTCGTCCAGATATTTTAGCATCAATTAGTAAAGGAGAGCATTCATCCACATTTGGAGGAAATCCAATTTCCTGTGCAGCAGGTACTGCAGCACTCAAAGCATTAACTGAAGATGGTCTAATTGAAAATTCTGAAAAAATGGGCAAAATATTCAAAGAGGGATTAGAAAAATTAAAAGAAAAACATTCCATAATTAGAGAAATTCGTGGAAAAGGACTCATGATTGGTATTGAGATGAAATTTGAAGTAAGAGATATTTTAATGGGGTTAATCAAAGAAGGAGTTTTGATGTTATATTCTGGAAGAAACATTCTGAGAATACTTCCTCCATTAGTAATATCTGAAGAAGACGTAACAAAAGTTTTACATGCTCTAGATATCATACTAACAAAAGAGGAAGAAAAAAGAAATGCAAAATGACAAAACAGATCAAAGGATTATAGAATATCTAAAAGAGAATTCAAGAGAATCGTTTGTAGATATTGGAAAAAAATTAAAACTTTCAGAATCAGCAATTAGACGACGAGTAAAAAATTTAGTAGAAGGAGGAGTAATTAAAAAATTCACTTTAGAAATGGGTGAGGAGAACAGTACAAGTGCAATAGTTTTAGTTTCAGTTGATTCAGCAACAGATACCTCAAAAGTATCGCTTAAACTTGCAAAATTAAATGGCGTAAAAACAGTTTATGAAATTACAGGACAGTATGACATCACTACAATAATCAGTGCACCAAATATTGCAGACATTAACAACAGTATTGATGCATTAAGAAAAATTACAGGAGTTGTAGATACAAACACTGTGATAATTTTAAGAAAAATAATCTAAAAGCGACATTCGGTCAATAATTAAAATTCAAAACTAGTTTAGGATCAGATTTTTTCATTTGTAACGATGTTAGTACGAATATGTTTATATCATCTATTTAGGTTAACGATTTCAGTAATGAAGGATCCGAATCACTATGCAAATTTGTATAACGCATACGACAAAAACCCAAAAAAAATAAGAGTCTTAGACAGTACACTAAGAGAAGGCGAACAACATCCAGGAGTTTCATTTACAAACAAACAAAGAATTCAGATTGCATGGATGTTAGATTATTTTGGTGTTGATCAAATTGAGATTTCACCAGTGGTGTCAAATGATCACAAAGAAGCAACAAAGACAATAATCAAACAAGGATTAAATGCAGATATTGTATCTCATGGACGTGCACTCAAACAAGACATTGACATTTCATTAGATTGTGATGCAAAATGGTGTGCAGCATATTTAGGAATTTCAGATATTCATCTTAAAGACAAATTACGTATTTCAAGAGAAGATGCACTAGAGAGAGCTGTTGAAACTGTAGAGTATGCAAAATCGCATGGACTTAAAATTAGATTTACAGTTGAAGACGGAAGTAGAGCAGAGCCAGAATTTTTACTCAAAGTTTGTAAAGCAATTGAAGATGCAGGTGTAGATAGAATTAGTCTTCCAGATACAGTTGGCATAATGCGTCCAATTGGAATGTATAATTTTGTTAAAAAAGTTAACAATATTATTGATGTGCCACTAGATGCACATGTTCATAATGATATTGGATTTGCAGTAGCAAATGCGTTTTCAGCATGTGATGCAGGAGTAGATCAAATTCATACAACAATTGATGGAATTGGTGAAAGAACTGGAATTCCGTCTCTTGCAGAAGTTGCAGTTGCATTAACATACTTGTATAAATCACCAAATGATTTTAGATTAGACATGTTACAAGATCTTTCTAGATTAATTGAAGAATATACAATAATCAAACCATATGATTCAAAACCAATTGTTGGGTCTTCAGCATACAAACACAAAGCAGGAACACACCTTGCAGCAATTCTTAAGAATCCTGCAGCATACGAACCTATTCCTCCAAGAGCAGTAGGAAATAGACGAAAGATAGTGTTTGGAGAATTGGCAGGAAAAACAGGTGCAGGATACCTAATGTCACTATTAGGCCTTGAAAAGAACGAAGAAAGTGCAAAAGCTGTGGCTGCAGGACTAAAAAATCTAAGAATGGGAGATCTTATAGAAATTCCACTAGAAGACAGGCTAGAAAAAAAGATAATTAATGATAAATAAAGAGGAGAATTAGGAAACAGATATGGCAAAATGTGATGAATGTGATGCAACTATTTCAATACCAAGTGATGCACTTGAAGGTGAAATTGTGACATGTCCAGAATGTGGTGCAAGTTTTGAATTAGCAAAAGGTTCAGACGGTTTCGATCTAAAGCCTGCCCAAACGGTTGGCGAGGATTGGGGACAGTGAATCCTGACGTTACAATTCTTTACGATACCATACGTTGGGAAGAAAAGGCACTGCTAGAGGCAGGTAAAAAAAATGATATCAATATACGAATGGTTGATTGTAAAAAATTAGCATTAAATTTAGAAAAAAAACCTGAAGAATACGGAGTTGTAATTCAGAGGTGTGTAAGTTATTACAGAAATTTACATTCAACTGCAGCTCTTGAAGGGTTAGGAGTCAAAGTAATCAATTGTTTGAATACAGGAGTGTTTGCAGGAAATAAATTATTTACACATATGTTATTAAAAAAATTCAATGTACCAACTCCAGATGCAACTGTTGCTTTTTCAAAAGATGCAGCTTTAGAAGCATTACAAACAGAAGGATTTCCCAAAGTAATCAAACCAACAGTTGGTAGTTGGGGTAGATTAATTTCAAAATTAAATGATAAAGATGCAGCAGAAGGAATAATTGAAAGTAGAGAAAGTATGTATCCAATTTATCAAATTCATTATCTTGAAGAATTTGTAAAAAGACCACCAAGAGACATTAGAGCAATCATGGTGGGCGATAAAATTGTTGCAGCAATTTACAGAATTTCTAAACATTGGAAAACGAACATGGCACTTGGAGGAACAGCTGAGCCATGTAAAGTTACTTCAGAGATGGAAGAAATGTGTATCAAAGCGAAAAATGCAGTTCAAGGAGATATTGTAGGAGTAGATTTGATGGAAAGTGATGAGAAAGGGTTGGTAGTACATGAGGTTAACAATACAACAGAATACAAGAATACTGTTAGAGTGTGTGATGTAGATATTCCATCACTCATGTTAGATTATGCATTAAAGGTAGACAAGTAAGAATTGGACACACATTTTACAGTAACTCCAAAATTTGCAACTAAAATGTTGGAAAAAGCACTAAAGTTGTACACACCCTCACTAAGCGAAAAACCAATGGCTGAATTTTTAGCTGATAAATGTGATGATTTAGGATTTGAAGATATCCAAATTGATGAAGTAGGCAATGTTATTGCAAAGAAAGGTTCAGGGTCACCAACAATTATGCTATGTGGACACATGGATGTAGTTCCTGGAAAAGTCAAAGTGAGAAGAGAAGGAGATTCACTTTATGGAAGAGGTGCATCAGATGCAAAAGCACCACTAATGGCAATGCTATTTGCTGCGGCATCAATTCAAAATAATAATGGAACAATAATTTTTGTTGGGGCAGTAGATGAAGAAGGAAATGCTATAGGAATTAAAAATATTGTAAAAAATAAGTGGGATGTAGATTATGCTGTTTTTGGCGAACCAAGTGGAATCAAACAAGTTACAATTGCATACAAAGGAAGATTAGCAATCAATCTAAAAATTAGTGTAGAAGATAGCTCACATGCAAGTGCACCATGGCTTTCAAAAAATGCAATTCAAGAATCATCTATTTTTGCAAATGAACTCAAAGAAAAATTAGAAGAAGGTCAAGAAGGTAGAACAAAAGGAATGCTTCTAACTGTAACAATGACTGAAGTTAAAGGCGGGACAAGTCATAATGTAACACCAAAAGAATGTGAAACAACTTTTGATATTAGAATTCCAGTAGACATGAATTGTAAATCAATTGAACAGAAAATTGCAGTGTTAGTTAAGGAAATTGCTGAAAAGCGAAAAGTAGAGGCATTTTATTCAATACTTGATGAAACAGAACCATTTGAGGCAGCTCATAATTCACCTCTAGTTAGAGCATTTACTTTGGGAGTTATGGAGGCTGAAAAATCAAGACCTATGTTAATTAGAAAAACAGGTACAGGGGACATGAATGTTTTAGGAAATCAATGGAGTATCCCTGTAGTTACTTACGGTCCAGGAGATCCACACGAAGCCCATACAATTGATGAAAAAGTTTCAATTGATGAATATCTAAGAGGTATAGAAATCCTCAAAAAAACATTACAGCATTTAAAAAGACTTCATGACAAAAAAATGCAATAATGCTGTGGTTTGTAGGTTTAGGTATTTCAGGATTCAAGTCAATTCCAAATGAAGCATTAGAAGTATTATCAAAAGCAGACATAGTGTATCTTGAACAATTTACCAGTCCAATTGGAAAATCAGATTTAACTAAAATTAAAAATGCCACTAAAGGAGAATTCAAACCAGCTAAAAGGTGGTTGGTAGAAGATGGGAAAGAAATTCTAGAAAATTCAAAGAAAAAGAAAGTAGTTTTGTTATCATATGGGGATCCATACATTGCTACAACCCACATTGAGTTAAGGGCAAGAGCAATGGAAGAAAAAATTAAAACATATTCAATCCATGCAGCATCATCACTTACTTCAATGATAGGAGAGTGTGGATTACATTTCTACAAAGTTGGAAGAATTGCAACAATAATGAGTGAGATGAAATCACTTACAACCCCATACTATGTGATTTACAAAAATATCATAGAAGGGAATCACACAGTGCTTCTTTTAGAATATAATCAAGATAAAGATTTTTTCTTAGATCCTAATGATGCATTAAAGGGATTAATTGAGACAGAAAAAGGTCAAAAAAGAAATGTCATAAGTGCATCAACATTTGTAATTGTTGCATCAAGAATTGGATTTAAAGATCAATCAATTATTTCAGGTAAAATATCTAGTTTGAAAAAGGAAGATTTTGGATTACCACCCCATACAGTAATTATTCCAGGTAGAATGCATTTTACAGAATCAGATGCATTGAAAATGTTTGGTCAATGTATCGATAAACCATTTGATAATTCTGAAAAAACAAAAAAGATTTCAAAACAGATGATGGAAAAATATGTTCCAATGGTCAGAGATGCATTAGAAGAGGTAACACCACTATACAAAGATCAAAAAGAGTACCAAGTGATTTTAGAAAATGCTGAATTATACGTTCAGGATGCAGAAAAATTTCTTGAAGATGGACAAGATGAAGTTGCAATACTGAGTATTGGGTATGCAGACGGTTTAGTTGATGCATTAAGATTGGCAAAAGGCCTTGATCCAAAAATGTAAAATTTAACGATGAATTAAAGAGAGGGAATCAAAATAAGAAAAATATTGGAATTCATTGAAAAAATTATTCTTTCAAGTATTTTTGTTTGTCAAATTGAAAAGAAATCAGCAACAGAATTAATCAAAGAAAAAAGTACTCTTTCAGAAGATGATATCAATTCAAAAATTGATGAGATGATCAAAAATCAATTAATCAATGAGGATAGATGCACACTAAGTAAGAAAGGAAGAAAGTCACTACATGTGGTATTAGCAGGCGGGGTATTTGACATCATTCACCCAGGTCACATATCTACATTAAATGCAGCAAAAGCATTGGGCGATATTTTAGTCGTAGTTGTAGCCACAGACAATACAGCAGTAAAAATGAAAAAGAAAAATCCATTACATTCTCAAGAACAAAGAAAAGAACTAGTAAAATCACTTGTAATGGTAGATATTTGTTTAATTGGGCAAGAAGATGATATTTTCAAAACTGTAAATCATGTAAAACCACAGACCATAGTATTAGGATATGATCAAGTTCATCAAGAGAAATTCATAACTGAAGGATGTAAAAGGATCAATCTTGATGCCACTGTTGCAAGATTAGAGTCTCCAATTCCCAAAAGTTCAAGTTCAAACATTAAAGAGGAATATGGGGATTCAATTCATGGAATTTAGAAATTAACAGGTATTGTAAGTGACACTTTTGAGCCTTCTTTTAATTTAGCACTTTTTCTCAAAGAAGATTTTGAAATTAATTCAACTACAGAATTATCATGGTGTGTACGTTCAAGTAAAATCAAATTACAGTTTGTAGAATTATTTAGTTTTGCTGGAAAACATTTAACCCAACCATAAGTTCGCTTACCATCAGAAAAGCTCTTTATTTTAATTCCATTCAAAGTTGCAAATTGTTTTATTGCTTCTTGATGAATTTTCTGATCTACTCTTAAGTTAAGAGTTCCAGGAAATGGAACATATCCAATTTTAGATTTGAATTGTTTTGTATATCCCTTTAATCCCATATAGTATGCACCCTCACCCATTCCAGAAACCAAAGTTCCCTTTATCTGAACATGTGATGGAAAAGAATTCAAACTTTTTTGTAAAATTGTGGAAAGTTTAATCATTTCAGAAAAACCTTTCTCAGTAATTTTGATAGAAATTTTTCTTCCATTAATTATTCGTTCGATGAATTGATTTTGTTCTAATTCAAGAAGATGTTTAGATGCAGATTGTTGGGATTTTTTTATATTTTTTCCAAGTGAAGTGGTAGTGATTGTAATGTAATTGTGTTTAGCGCCTTTAGATAATAAATAAGAAAGAGTTAGGATGTGCTGAATTTTTAGTTCAGTCATCAAAAATCTTAAGATACGCCTAGGTCACCAAATGTTTTCAATGTCAGACCACTATCACCAGAAACTTTGGCAACACGATGTCCAATGACACATTCTATGCCTGCATTTTTAGCACCTTCTAATAATCTCTGAGTGATGATTCCATCTAAAATCAGATATTTTATTCCAGATTGTGATGACAATTTACTTACAATTTCACTGATTGGAACTCTGAAAATTTCACTTTTGGCATCATCTAATGCAACTGCTTCAAGGGTTTCATTGAGATTTGAAAATACATTTGAAGCTAATTCTGCTAGTGGTTTATCATCTTCACTTTTCAATTCAGGGGCTGGTTTTCCATTTTTAATTTCATCAGCAATTGGACTTAGAATTTCATCAATTCTTTGAGGAGTTAATTCTTCAACTTCAACACCAGTATCTGCTTGTAGTTCATAATCAAGTACAACAACGGATTTTAATTCTTTAAGAATGAATCCACCGGCTCTATCACCATCTAAGAATGCAACAACTGTTTCTTTTTCGCCACATAGTTTTTTGATAGATTCATCAATTTTTGCACCTTCGATTGCTAACACATTATCATAGCCTGCTCTTAGAAGATTGATAACATCAGCTCTGCCTTCAACTAGAATAATCCATTTTGAATCAAACACACCAGGACTGCAAGTTAATTTTGATGGTCCATATGTGGATAATTTTTTGGATTCACCTTGATGAACATCATTTAACATGCTCTCTCCTTCACTGACAGTTTTTGTTGCCCATTTTTGTTTAATTTCTTTTGCACGTTTTACAATATCATCTTTCTTTGAAGCTCGTACATCATCGATTGCTTCTAATTTGAATGAGCAATCAAATGGTCCTACTTTGTCAATGCTTTCAATACCTGCTGCAATTAATGCACATGTATCAATATCAGTACTCATTGGAATCAATGCATCACCAGATGTGGTGTTTGAAGTAGATTTTGCATTAACTTCAATACGTCCTACTTTAGAAACTCGTTGTAGTTCATTCAGATTCATCTCAGGGCCTAACAATCCTTCTGTTTGGCCAAAAATAGCACCAATAATATCTGCTCTTTCAACAAGTCCATCAACCTCATATGCAAGTTTAACGTGATACTTGACAATTCCTGACTGAGGCATAATTTAGTTATCTCCTTTTATATTCATAAATTTGCACTCGTCTATAGACATATGAGGGTATCGCCAAAAATATGAAAAAATGATATTATTAAAAATACAAACAAATGAAAAATTAAAAATTATACAGTTGATTATTCTGTGTTAAAAGAGTGACCACATGAACAAGATTTGGTTACATTTGGATTATTAATTTTAAATCCAGAACCCATCAAACTTTCAATATAGTCAACATTTGCACCTTGTAGATGATCAACACTATAACTATCAACTAAGAGTTTAACTCCATTTTCTTCCATTACAAGATCGTCTTCTTCTGGTGCTTTTTCAAAGCCCATACCGTAAGACAAACCAGAACAACCTCCACCTTGGACATATACTCTAAGATATTCAGGAGATTCTGCTTCTTCTTTCATGAACTCTTGGATTTTCTCAGCTGCTTTTGCAGTAACTGTGATCATCTTTTGTGTTTGTTCAGTTGCCATTATGAACAAAAAAGCCGTTTCAAATTATAATAAGCTTTTCACACTAGACACACTAGTAATTTAAGAAATTTGAATTGAATTAATGAAATTTTTAATGATCTGCAATATATTTGACAATATCACTAGAAGTGACAATTCCAACAACTTTGTCATCATCAATAACAGGTAATTTTCGAACATTTCTTGTAGACATCAAATCAGAAGCTTCCCACACATCAGAGGAAGAATCAATAGAAATCAAAGGTGCAGACATTATTCGTCTTACAGGGGTATCAATAGGGTAAGAATGAGCAGTAATTTTTATTGCAAAATCTCTGTCAGTGACAATTCCAATCGGGGAACCGTTTTCTAAAACAACCACTGCTCCAACATCAGTATCCTCCATCATCTTTGCAGCATCAGTAGCTGAAACAGAAGAATCAACTGAAACTACAGAATTATTCATTATTTTACCAATCAGAATTTTCTGCATTGAGGATTCAGTGGAGTTCATGCATTATTTTATTAAAAGTGGTATTTCAAAGGATTATAGAATTTCAATTATGGTAATCATGTTCATCAAAATCAGAACCTAATGGGGCAGTTAGAATCACTGTATTATCAGTAGTTTGAAACTTTAATTCCATATCTGGTAAAAAGTTTCTAAAAACTTGAGTTAGTAATTGTTCAGTAAATACAGACCACTTCATTCCCAAATCATGTTGAATCAAAAATGTGTGTACATCACCTTCAATTCTATGATCAGAAGTCATTCCAGATGCGCGCATGTAATCTTCTAATGTTTCAATACATCGCTTAAGGTCATAGCCACCTTTGATAAACATGACAGTATCTTTAATCATTGGAAATATCAGATTGATAATTTCATCAATATCTTTTCCATCTAATTCATCACCCAAAGACTGTAAGATGCCTTTTGGGACGGGAATCATTCCAATTTTATCAGAAAATCTATCCCACTCTACATATTTTTCTAGAATTTGTTTCACCAAAACATTTTGAGAGATACTTTTTTGTGCAGCTTCAGTTTCTAATTCATTGATTAATTTTTCTGGAAGTCGATAGGTGATACTTCTAGTAGGATCTTTTTTCTGAGTATGCATCTGTCTTTTTGTAGTCAAGTTCTCACTCATGATTACATCACCAGACGATATAAATCGATAATTAACTCAGGCGTGAAGTGTTGGGTTCAATTTCAATTGTGGTCTCATTTAGATCACATTTGATGGAGATAGATCTCATCCTACTTTTGTACAAAAAGTATTTTTTTCCATCGTCATTTATTGAGCCTGAAATTGCAAGTAATTTTGCATCATAAAGTGTCTGCAATCTCCGATATACTGTACTAATAGGAATTTTTTCATCACTAGAAATTTCCATAGCAGATTTTGGGGTATCTATTGTACTGTGGAGAATATGTTTACAATATTTGTCAGCAAGTACTTCTAAAATAATTTGCTTTCTTTCATCCTCCATTATTTTTCTTGTTTGAATTAACTCTTGCATGATGAAATTGTAAAAAAATTAGATATAATAGATTAGTATACAGTGCAAGACAAGGCAACCAGATTTGATATATTCATTAAAAATAATAAAAATCCATGAAACAAATTTCTTTAAAAAAATCTATCCCAGTAACAATATTTTCAATATTATTAATCTCATTTTCAGTAAATTTTGCAAATGCTGAATCATCACCAGAATGGGTAAAAAATACGGCATTGTGGTATGGGGAAGGCATTATCTCAGAATCTGAATTCCTAAACATGGTAAAATTTCTGATTGAAAATGAGATAATTGTGATTGAAAAAGAATTGCAAATATCAGCAAATATGAATCCAGAAATTTTAATTCCCAATGGAAATTTTGATGTTTCAAGTTCATCATTTTACCTACCATTAAATCTAGAAACAGTAACTGGAGCTACAGTTACTTGGGTTAATGAGGATTCAGTCCCACATACAGTCCAAAGTCAAGATGAATCAGGAAAAGTGAGTGATATTTTCAATAGTATACCGCTCAATACTGGAGACAGATTTGATTTTACATTTGAAGAATCAGGAGTATACAACTACTTTTGTTCATTTCATCCTTGGAGAGTTGGCGTAGTTACAGTAAAGTAACAACAGGAATAAATTTTCAAAATTAATAAAATAAATAGAAATTGGAAATAGCTATTTCTTTGACTTGTTTACAAATGCATTCATTCTTTCTTCTCTATCAGGATGTGTGAAACAATTTCTCCAAGCAAGAAGTTCAATTGATAATCCAGTATCAAGGTCTGCATTTCGTCCTTTGTTAATTGCAACTTTTGACATCTGAACACCCATTGTAGAGTTTCCAGCAATTTGTTGTGCCATTTTCAAAGCTTCTTCTTGTAGTGATGCAAGAGGGACAACTTGATTTACAAGTCCAATCTCTTTTGCCTCATCAGCTTTGACCATTTTACCAGTATAGACAAGTTCTTTTGCCTTTGCTATTCCCACAATTCTCATCAATCTTTGAGTGCCCCCCCAACCGGGTGGGATTCCAATTGTTACTTCTGGTTGACCCATTCTAGCAGTATCTGCAGCTATTCGAATATCACAAGACATTGCAAGTTCACAGCCTCCACCTAATGCAAAACCGTTAATGGCTGCAATAGTTGGTTGTTTTACTAATTCGACAGTTGAAGTAACAAGCTGACCAGTTTGTGCATACGTAACTGATTCGTCTGCAGATATTTTTGACATGTATTCAATGTCAGCTCCTGCAGAAAATGCTTTTTCACCTTCACCAGTCAAAATGATAACTTTAACATCATCATTATGATTTAGTGCTTCAAAAGTTTTGATTAGTTCTTTTGCAACATCAGTATTCATAGCATTGAGTTTGTCAGGTCGATTAATTTTGACAGTACAAATGCCATCAGAAGTAGATGTGGTAACTAGTGACATGGTAATTTGCCGAGTTACACGAAACTTAAACGTTCTCTATTTTCCGCGTGTTTTGCCCCATTGAGCTAACGCAGATGCAGCTGCGACCCAAGTTCGAAGATCACTGTAAACTGGAACATTGTGTTCCTCAATTAATTTAATCATTTTTTCAGTATATGGTCCACCGTTACCACCAGCAAGAATTGGTTTCTTCTTTTTCTTAGATAATTCATCTAGATAACCAATTATTGTTTCTTCAAGTGGATCATCTTGGAATACAAACCATGGCATTGCAATGTCAATATTCTTTTCATCCAAAAATTGTTCAATGACAAATTTATAATCATCAGCAGTTGCACCGCCACCTACATCTGCAGGATTTCCATTATGAATTGGAACAGTTGGTGGGAAATGTGCCTTTATTTTTTTGAGTGGTTGAGGAGATAATTTTCCTATTGTAAGACCCAATCTTTCTAATTGATCAATTCCACCAATCATTGGTCCTGCACCATTACTAGTCATTGCAACTCGATTACCCTTTGCATGAGGTTGCCATGCTAGTGCCTTTAAGACTCCAACTAATTCTTGATAACTGTCAACTGAAATAATTCCTGCTTGCTTGAACGCACCCATAATCATTGCGTTTGATCCACCTAGTGAGCCAGTATGTGATGCTGCTTGTTTTGCACCTGCAGCAGTTCTACCACTCTTCCAAATTACAATTGGTTTCTTTGTATCCTTCATTACACGTTTAGCAGTATTGATGAATTTTCTACCATCACCAAATCCTTCAACGTATAATCCAATTACTTTAGTTTGAGGATCATTTGCAGCATACCATATCATATCTGCTTCATCAACATCAGAGCGATTTCCAAAACTGATCATTTTTGACAAACCAAATACATCAGCACTTTCTAACATACTGATTCCCATAGTGCCGCTTTGTGAGAAAAATGCAACGTTTCCTAATTTTGAACGTACCATTCTTTCTTGTCCTTGGAAAGCACAATCAAGACGGTTTGCTGCATTAAACATTCCAATGCAATTAGGACCAATTACACGGATTTTGTGTTTTAATGATAATTCTTTAACTTCAGCTTCCATAGCAGCTCTATCGCCACCAAGTTCTTTTCCACCACCAGAAACGATTACAACATTATGAATTCCTTTTGCAGCACATGTTTTCATTATAGGTCCACATGCTGAAAGATCAACACAAACAACAACCAAGTCAACTTTTTCAGTAATTGCATCCAATGATGGATAACATTTGATTCCAAGAATTTCTTTTTGTTTTGGATTAACTGGATATACTTTACCTTTGTAATCTTGTTTTCCAAGTGCATCCAAAACAGAGTTACCAATTTTTCCAGGAGTAGCTGATGCTCCAATTAGTGCAACAGATTTTGGAGTAAAGAAGGACTCCATAGATTCAATGTTTGGTTTTGCTTTTGAAATTGAATTTTTCTTTAAAGTGTCATTAAGAATAATTTTTGCATCAACTACAAAGTGAGACTTTGGATAAACGATTACTGGATTAAAGTCAATGCTGTTAATGTAATTGGCATTTTCTACACCTAATTTTCCAATACCTACCAACATTTTTGATACCATGTTAAGATCAATTGGTTCACTTCCACGGAATCCTTTGAGAAGTTTGGAACCCTTGAGTTCATTTAACATTGATTTTGCATCAGATGTGGTGATTGGAAGCATTCTAAATGCAACATCTTTGAATACTTCAGTCATTACTCCTCCCAATCCAACCATAATCATTGGGCCAAATTGTGGATCATTTTGAATACCTACAATTAATTCAACACCTTTTGGAACCATTTTCTCCAAAAGAATTCCTTTAACATCGACTCCTTTCTTTTTAGATAGTCTACCATACATGTCATTGAATGTCTTTTTTACATCAGCAACATTATCAATTCCAACTTTAACTCCACCAACGTCAGTTTTATGTAAAATTTGTGGAGATACAACTTTCATGACAAGTGGAAATCCAATTTTCTTGGCTTGTTTTACTGCATCATCAGCTGATGTAGCTAAGGCATAAGGAGGAACTTTAACACCATAAGTTTTGAGAATAGATTTTGATAATTCTTCAGTGATGACTTTGTGATCGGTTTTGATTGTTTCTTCAAAAATTTTCTGTACTGCGGTCATCGTTCGATCGATAAAATCAAATCTCAATATATTAAACTTTGGTCAAAGTCCAAATGATGATTTGAAGTTATTGTAAAAAATTTCCATATTTGATTTTACAATTGAAATATTTTCATTTATTTCAGATCGAATTTTCTGTGGATCAATGTATGGGATTTTTTGTAATTTTTCTTCAGTATTATCAAGCCACAAATTTACCATTTCTTCATTTACCTCCAAATGGAATTGTAAACCAATTGCACTTTTGTATTGAAATGCTTGATTAGGATAGTATTCAGAGGATGTCAATCTGACTGCATCTACAGGTAAATCAAAGGTATCACCATGCCAGTGAAATACAGTAAAAGGGTTTGTCATGCCTGAAAATAATTCAGAATTATTAGCAATTTTCAAATCATGATAAAAACCAATTTCGGTTTTGGGTCCACGATACACAGATGCACCAAAAGTTTTGGCAATCAATTGAGAACCCAAACAAATTCCTAAAACAGGGATGTTTTTGTCAACAGAATTTTTGATTAATTTTTGCTCTTCTATAAGATATGGTAAATCATCATTTACACTTTCAGGAGCTCCCAAAATAACAATCATTGAAAAATCAGTTTTTGGAAGAGGTTCATGTTTTGCATTAACTGAGGTGATTTCAAATCCATCATTTTTTAATAATTCACCCAAATATCCAGAGCCTTCAATCCTAGTATTTTGAATTAATAGTACATCAGACATTAAAAAATATCAAAAACCGTGTTTAATATTTTAAAAGTTTCCAAATGTAAAAATAATCAAATAGATAATTATTAAATTATAATTCAAATTTAGAATTATTCATTCATCATCTGAATTACAAATTAACAATGTATGAGTTACTCCAAGTTTCTTAATACTTCTAATTTGTGTTGAAATTACTTCATCGAGGGTTTTATTATCACTTGCACGTACTTTGATTACAATATCATACATTCCAAATAATCCTTGAATGTTTGTTACTGATTTGACTTTCTTTAATTCTTCAATTATACCATCTACATCCATATTTCCACATTGAATCAATACAAATGCCAAAGCCATTAGGTAGTAATCTCCATTGTTTGTTCTAAATACACATAATTTCTTTTATATCTTGAAATTTTAGGTCTGGTTCTTAATTGCATTCCACAGCAAGGACAATGTCTTCCATCCCAATCAACAAATCTATCACAGACATTACACCTCTTTTGTCCATTGGCATAACGTAATCCATTAGGACTAAATTTTGTCTTGTATCTGTGACATACTCCCTTACAAACCATGTGTAATCTCCGGTATGAATTTTTTTAAGAAATTTTGTTTAGCTTTTGAGTTTCGAGGTCTACTTCTTAACTGATGATTACAACATGGACACCACAATCCATCCCAATTAATAAAAATAGAACAACGTTGACATCTCTTTTGATTATCAGCATACTGACAACGGTTAATTCGTTTTGTCGTTTTGTAATTGTGACAAATGCCATTACAGACCATTTAGAATTACCTCCTTTCTTTGAGATTGTATTTTAAGAAATTTTTGTTTGTGTTTGGAATTTCGTGGTGATGTTCGTAATCGGACACCACAACATGGACAAAAATTACCTTCCCAAAAAATGTAAAGATTACAAGAGTTACATCTCTTTTGTCCTGATTCATATCGTCCTCTACGTGAAGGCATTATTGCTTTGTATGGAATGCATTTGCCACTACAAGTACAACTCATAAAGAAACCTCACAGAAATTCTGTATTGATTGTGAATTGTTTTTGAAAAGATTTTCTTGTGTAAAAATTTTCATCATCATACTTTTCGCAACCCCATTTTTTGCTCTACAAACATTTGTTTGCCTTTACTAGTTCTTGGTTTGTTACGTAATCGTCTACCACAACATGGACAGAATCGTCCTTCGTATTTTACAAACACATCACAGATTACACATTTTTTCTGACCATTAGCATAACGTAATGTCTGAGAAATCCATGTTGCTTTGTAATGATGGCAGATTCCCTTACACGCCATTAATTATTACCTCTTGTTTTTGAATTTGTTCCAGATGCTTGTCTCTATATTGTTTGTTTCTAGGTTTTAGTCTTAATCTATAATTACAACATGGACACCACAATCCGTCCCAGTTTATGAAAATCTCACATCTTTGACATCTTTTTTGTCCCTTGGAATAACGTCCACCGCTATCAAGCCTCTTTGCCCTATATCGAATGCAAATGCCATTACAGTTACTTGCTATGGATAAAATCTCCCCAGAAAATGTTACCCCATTATAATACAAAAAGATTTTTTGAGTTATAGGATATCATTTCCAACATATACCAATCAAAGGCAATTTAAAGAATTAATGAGATAACTGAATAAATTAATTAAGAAGAATAATAGAGTTTTCAATATCATGGCAGAAAATTGTTTTGAATGTAAGAACAAGATTGAAGAACATTCAACAGAGCAATCAAAATTATGTCTTTCAAAAATGTCTGAATCGCTAGTTGCAGTTTCAAATGTTCAGACAAAATTAAGAGAAATTACTGAAGAAGAGGCACTAGACCAATTTGTAAATACAAAAACGGGTGAACCTAGCAGAATGGGTTCTAAATAAAATTAAATATCATCTCTCACTTGTAGTATCATGAGTAAATCTGAATCCATAGAAAAAGAAACTGTACAAAATAATACATCTGATTCTGTTTCACAAATTACAAAAGATAGCATTCACAAGATTACTGCAAAATTAGAATCTCAACTACCGGTAAAAACACAACAATTCTCTGAAATTTACACAGCATATCTTCACGCAATGAACAATACATTTGATTCTTGTATCACATGTGAAAAGGAGTTAATGGATAAACTCGGAGTTGATAAAGCAGTATTACAAGCATTTGTAGAATTTAGTAAATCCCAAACTAATTCTGTTTTACAACAAATGGATTTCTATGCACAATGGAGAAAATATTCCAATGACATGCAATTATCAGCAATAAAAAGTTGGGATACATTTATGCAAACTATGATGGATGCAAATCTCAAAATCTTCAAGTAATCTATACGACTGATTTTTCATAAATTAATAAAAAATGATTAGAGGGCATCAGAGCCTGTCTTTTTTGATGCAATGTTTACAACATTTTCGACATCTGAAATTGTAATAATTCCATCTCCTCCTACTCCAGTAGATGCTGCATCTGAAATTGCAAATATCACATCATCAGCTTTGGAGTCATCTACTATTGTAACTACTACAGCGATTTTATTGTATTCAGCAACAAATGAGCCAGTTCCTCTACCTGCACGAATAGTTTGTCGCTCACCAGATCCCCTTCCATTTCCTTCAAGAATTGAGAAACCTCCTACAAGATCATTAATTGCATCAGAGACTGCACCAATTTTTGTTGCTCGAATTGTTGCTTCTATTTTCTTCATTGTGATTTTTGGATTTTTGTGAAGTTAAAAGGAATAGTATGTTTTTGTTTTGATTTTATGATATGAAATGAATTAATTTTGCAGACAGTGTGAGGGAGTATGATTTACAGTGTGTGCCTATTGTAAATATTCACATCATCTAATTTGTTATAGTTGTAACAATTACGTAACTATTATTTTTGATATGAATTATGATATTAAAGTAAAATCATTTTATACTAGAATAAAGTAATTTTTTTTATGGTAACTAATGAAATTAAAGAGTTAGCAGATCATATTTTTCAAATTCATTCAGGCATTGAACATTTGGGATTAATTGATTTGGAAGGACATGTGGTACTAGACCAATCATCAAAGGCCACAGTTCCAAATGAGCCAGATGCAGACAGGGTATTATTTTACTATCAAGTCAGTTCAAGAAGAAATAGACGTGAACACTTTGATGAAGCATATGGGAAAACCACGTACATTCACATCATGCGAGAAAAAATGCAACAATTAATGGTGTACATCCCAATGTTTACAGTGTACCTTACACTAGATCATGCGATTAATCAAGATGAAGTAGCAATAATTGCCCAAAGTTTACACAATACAGATAGCGATATCATAGATAGAGCTGCAAAAAGTCTATTTTACAAATAAAAAAAGAAAAACTCTACTAGTTTCTAGTAGGAGTAAAAGTGCTTATCCAAGATTGGATAATGTTTTTGTTCAAATCAGTAAATGCTGAAACATTGTCATTGAATGCTTTGATATTTTGAGTAGATGCATCCATTGCAGTTTTTACAATTTGATTTTGAATTGAACCTGCTTGAACAATTTGTTTGTTGGAATCTACAATTACAGTTTTTGCAGCATCAGGAATTTCAGTGATCATTCCAGATTTTTGGGCAAATTCTTGTTGCATTGAGATTGCAGCATCAAATGATTTTTCTGCAGCTTTCATACATTCTTCTTGAAAATGAGTGCTTGCTTGGAAATACTGGGGAGTATTTTTTGTGATACTTTCAAAGTATTTTTGCACATTTTGCTTATAGATTGCATAAATGCTGCTTGTTTGATTTGTTTTTTGAGATTGTGTACTCATAATTCCACATGAGTGAAATCGGTATATATACTGTTGGTTTTCAGTGGTAATGAATGGTATTATGAGACATATCCGTATCACAGAGTAGCCAAACAAGTATACTGAAAATCAAATTCAAAAAGACAGAATTACTATAAAATTTACGATCAAACAAGATACTATGGTAAATTCAATTTTAAAAAATTTAGAATCAAACATTCAAGGACAAATATTTTGTGAAAAAGAATTTAGAAAATTTTACTCAGTTGATGCAAGTTCTTATCAAATAATTCCAAAAATAGTAATAATTCCAAAAAATGAAAAAGATATTATCAATACAATAAAGATTGCAAAGAAATTCCGAACATCAGTTACAGTACGTGGTGCAGGTACAGGGCTTGTAGGTAGTGCATTAAATGAGGGGATTATTTTAGATTTAAAAAAATTTGATTCAATTAGATTTGACAAAAAACATGTAACTGTTGGTGCAGGAGTTCTCAAAGGAAGATTAGATAAAGAATTAGAAAAAACAGACAAGTTTTTTCCACCTAATCCATCAATTGGTAATTTTTGCTCAATTGGCGGAATGCTTGGAAATAATTCTAGTGGGAGTCGCAGTTTGAAATATGGAAGTATGATTGATAATGTATCAGAAATTACACTAATTGATGGAAATGGAAATAAAATTGTGCTTCCAAAAAATGAAAAACATGGAAAAATAATTTATAAAACAATAAAAATAGATGAGAAAAAGATTCCAAAAACAACAAAAAATTCATCAGGGTATAGAATCGATAAAATCAAATCAAGTAAAGATGCTCATAAAATACTAATTGGTTCTGAAGGGACACTAGGGATTATTATTTCAGCAAAATTGAAAATTAAAGAAAACCCAAGGAAAAGAACTCTCTTTATCATAGAGTATGAATCAATAATTAATGCTGCAAAGAATAGTATTAAAATTAACAAAACTGCACCTTCAGCAATTGAATTTGTAGATGAAAATACACTAAAGCAAATAAAATTCAAATTTATCAAAAAAACAAAATGTCTACTTTACGTAGAATATGATGAAAAAATCAAAGAAAATGAAAAGGCACTAAAATCAATGGTTTCTGGAAAAATCACTCAAAAACTAGATAAAAAATCAGATATGAGTAAATGGTGGAGGCATAGGGATTCAGCATTACACTATAGTTTGAGATTAATCCCCAAAAAGAAAAGAATTCCTCATGTAATTGAGGATGCATCAGTGTCATTGGAGAATCTTCCAAAGTTATTCTCAATATTATCTAAAATTGAGAAAAAATACAAAATCCAATCTATCATGTATGGACACATGGGTAATGGGAATATTCACGTCAGACTAATTTCAGACAGAAAAAATATCAAATTCATCAAAAATATTGCAACACAATACTTTGAGGAAATAATCAAAATGAGGGGAACCATATCTGCTGAACATGGAGATGGACTAGCACGCTCAGAATTTGTAAAAAAACAATATGGTGTAACAAACTATCAAACTTTTAAGAGAATCAAAAAATGTATGGATCCAAATGATATTTTAAATCCTGGAAAAATTATTACAAGAAAAAGTACAATTGTTAAAAATTTAGAAAATTTCTAAATTGAAAAGATATTATCATTTTAAAATTAGTACAAATCAGTTAGTATGTATTAAAAAATAATTCATGAAAAGATTTCAAATCAATATGTGTTTTATGAAAACATACAACACAAATCGTGTCAAAAGTGAAATTGGTTTTACTTTGGTTTTGATACCTTTTGATACCTTTTGACACAAAAATAACCAAATCCGTTTTGGTTTGGTTTTGGTTTTGTATACTCTGGATACCATTTGGTAACAAATTAGGAGTAAATTGGTTTGATTTGAAACCAAAATTGCTTTTGGTGTCATGTGGTTTTTAGTTGGTTTTAGATAAAAAAAGTACCTTTTGAAATCATGACTGTATGTAAATTACACTAAAACCAGTTGGTATTCAGTTGGTTTTTGGTTTTACTGGGGTTAAAACTGGTTTTATTTTGGAGGTTAATCAATACACAAATAGATAATTTTTGTAATTGAATTTACAAAATCACATATTTTAGATGATAAAAAAAGAAAAACTAAGATGGAAATAAGTGAGCAAGAAATTGCAGAATTAAAAGAATTCATTTTTCAATTAAACACAATTAATCAAACAGTAATAGTTGAAGGCAAAAGAGATACTAAAGCATTAAGAAAACTAGGATATTCAGGTAAAATTTTAGAATTTCACAGATTTGGAGGAATGGTAGATTTTGCAGACACAGTATCAAAATGTGACAAGATCATTTTACTTTTTGACAGAGACAAGCATGGACAAAAACTTACTGGAAAAGTAATTCAACTATTACAAAGAAGAACTAGTGTAGATACAACATTTAAGAAAAAACTACGAAAAATCACTAGAGGGAAAATTATGTTTATTGAACAGTTAGTGTGTTATGAATCGTATTTTGATTAAGGCCAAATGCCTTTTTGATTAAATGCTTCAAGCACTCGCTCAACAGCTAGTACCATAGTGGCTTTTCTCATATCGATTTTATGTTTTTTAGATACTGCGTATGCATCTTTGAATCCTTTAGTGATATTTTTCTCCATTTTATTTGCAACCTCATCAAAAGTCCAATAGTAACCCATGTTATTTTGTACCCACTCCAAATAAGAGATACATACTCCACCAGAGTTTGCCAAAATATCAGGAATAACCATAATCTTTTTCTTGAAAATAATTGGATCAGCTTCTGGCAATGTTGGACCATTTGCAGCTTCTGCAATAATTTTACATTGGAGTTTTGCTGCCAATTTTGCATCAATTTGATTTTCTAATGCACCAGGAACTAATACATCACATTTAGTGGTAAGTAATTCTTCAGTTGAGATTTTTGTACTTCCAGGAAAACCAACAACAGAGCCTTTCTTTTGCTTGTGTTCTAAAATTGCACTAACTTTTGCACCTTTAGGAATTGAAATAGAACCTTTAGAGTCACTTACACCAATTACTTTGGCACCCATTTTCTCCAAATATTCACCTGCAAATGTAGATGCATTTCCAAATCCTTGTAAAACGACTTTGGCACCTTTAAGATTTAATTTCAATGTCTTTGCAGCTTCTCTTACAGTATATGCTGCACCAAGTCCAGTTGCAACATTTCTTGCAAGTGAGCCACCCATTGAAATTGGTTTTCCAGTGATTACTCCTGGAGAATATTTGTTATCGTTTAGTTTGCTAAATGTATCCATAATTTGTGTCATTTCTCGTCCTGTAGTGTAAACATCAGGTGCTGGAATATCTTTTTGAGGTCCAATAATTTCAGAGATTTTGTATGCAAATCCTCTAGTTAGTCGCTCTAATTCACCATCACTGAGTTTCTCAGTTTTTGGATTGACATAGATTGCACCTTTACCTCCACCAAGTGGAATATCTACAATTGCACATTTCCAAGTCATCCATGAAGAAAGTGCCATAACTTCACGTTCCATATATTCAACACCACCTTCAGGATTGAAATAACGAATACCACCTTTGTAGGGGCCTCTATCATTATTATGTTGACTACGGAAACCTGTGAAAACTCTAATTTTACCATTATCCATTTTTACTGGAATTTTTACTCTCAAAACTTTGTTTGGCATTGCCAAATATTCTCGCAATTCTTTATCTTTGATACCGATAATATCACATGCATCATTGACTTGCTTTGTTGCATTAGCAAATGGATCATGCTTTACCAAGATATTTGCAGGTGACATTTTGATATTATATAAGTTTGGTTAAAAATTCTTGATCGCATTTTCACATTATAGGTTTTGTTTGCAATTTTATTTTTCAAATGTATCAGTTGCTCATTTCAATACAATTATTTAATTTCCAAAATAATACCAGTGAAAAAATACCCTTAAATTGACTGAGGATGGACTCGTGATATTATGATGGCATCACGCGGTTATGATATGACCCCTACAATGTATTCACCAGATGGTAGAATTTACCAAGTTGAATATGCTATGGAGACAGTAAAAAGAGGAACATTAGCATTGGGAATTAGTACCAAAGACGGAGTTATTCTAGCAGTAGAAGAAAAGCCAAGAACATTACAAACTAAAAATATTACACAAAAGATTTTTCAAGTTGATTTTCATATAGGGATTGCAGCTGCAGGATACATTCCAGATGCACGTGTGCAAGTAGATGGTGCAAGATTCTTTTCACAGGGAAATAAAATGACATATGATGAATCGGTAGAAGTCGGTACTGTCGCTAAACATCTAGCAGACCAAGCCCATCAATTCACCCAATATGGTGGTGTACGTCCAAATGGAGTTGCAATGATTATTGCAGGAGTTGATCAAAAAGGTGAATCAATCTACATTACAGACCCTAGTGGAACATATGTACAATTTTCAGCAATTGCAATTGGTTCAGGTTCTGATGAAGTAAATGAATTTTTAGAAAAATATTACAGTAAAGATATGAGTTTGGATGATGCAGCATCTTTAGCAATTGCTGCAATCAATCTAAAAGCAGAAGTAAAAGATAATGGAATTAATCACATAAAGATGGCAAAAATTACAACAGAAACTAAAATTTTTGAAAAAATCCCAGAAGCAGATTTACAAAAATATTCTCAAAATACATCAAAATTTTCTAAAGAATAGAAGTAATAGATTTGAAAACTATTCAAACTAGTATACAAAGACGATAAGTTATGGGTCTAGGAAGTTATTGGGGCGAAGTAATGGATGTACTTCGAGAAATTATTCCAATTTATGACAAGGTAAACTCGATAATTTCTTTAGGTAAAGATGTAGAACATAGGAATCGTGGAATTTCACAAAGAGTGTTTCCAGGTGATAAAATTTTAGATGCAGGTTCAGGTTTTGGCAATATGTCAAAAACAGCACAAAAACTAACAGATGGAAAAATATCAATCACACTTTATGATCCACTAGTGCCAATGTTAAAAAATACAGGTACCTATTTTGAAAAATCTCCAGATATGGCAAATGGTGTTTTTGAACATATTCCATTTAGAGGAGAGGAATTTGATGCAGTATTATGCGGATACTCATTAAGAGATGCAATAAATTTGAGAATTGCAATTTCTGAAGTCCACAGAGTTTTAAAAAAAGGAGGCAGATTTGTTATTGTTGATTTGGGCAAACCTGATGAATTATTTTTTAGAACAGGTGTTTCATTTTATCTAAGATGTATTCTTCCAATTCTTGCATTAATTGCAGGAGGAAGATTAGGGTTAAAGTTTGGAACACTTTATGGAACGTACAAGCGATGGCCTCAAAATAAAAAACTAGAAAAATTATTGCTAGAAAAATTCTCCAAAGTGGAATTTGAGAAAGACCTTATGGGTGGAGCAATAATGGTTGCAGCATACAAATGAACAAAGTTCTGATACTAGTTAATTTCACAGGACTGATCATAGGAATTTCTTATGGGTTGCACGGTCCAATTTTACCACTATTTGCAAAAAATGTGATTGGTGCCACATATTCTGAATTAGGATTAATCGGATTAACAAATTTTGTTCCATACATGTTCATTCCACTTTTTGTAGGAATTTTACTTGATAGGATTAACAATGGGTACCTTCTGGCAATTGGAGCTGCAATCAATTCTGCATCAATTTACCTATTATCAATTGCACAATCAGTTCCAGAAATTATGGGGTATAGGGTATTGACAGGTGTGGCTCATGCGTTTTTCTGGCCACCATGCCAGGCACTAATTGCCAATGAAAGTTCAGAAAAAAACAGAGTGAGGAACATCTCATGGTTTACAATGTTTTTTGTTATCGGATTTATGATAGGACCATTACTTGGAACAGTGATTCTTGAAGGATTAGATGTAACGTATAGAGTGATGTTCCAAATTACTGCATTTATTTTAGCTGCTGCAATAATTTCTGCATTATTAATATCCAGAAAAAAAATCAATGTACACCAAGATAGAATTTCTCTTTCAGCGATTAAAGAAATGAAAAAATTTCCCGAAGTTATAATTTTACTAATTTTTTGCACATCATCTTTTGGGATAATACTTACGATTTTCCCAGCATTTCTTGACGATAATGGTATGAGTGCTACAAATATTTTATTGTTGTATTTTGTTTTTGGGATATCAAGAGTGGTATCATTGGCATTAGCAGGAAAATTTGCCAAAAGAACCAGTCAAACTTTGATTGCAGCCACATTATCAGTTTCAATAGGTTTGGGTATCGCAGTAATTGCAGATTCCATTGTTACGTTTGGAATTGCGTTAGTTCTGATGGGGTTTGGATTTAGCATATTTTTCCCATTAACTTTGGAAATTATTCTAAGTAGAACAAAAAAACAGATCACAGGAAAAATAATTGGATCTTATGAAACAGTTTTTGGTATTGGTTGGGCATTAGGTCCAACAGTAGGAGGACCAATCACACAAACGTTTGGAGATGAGACACCATATTTGGTATTTTGTATGATAGGGGTTGGAGTTACAATACTTGCAATAATTTCTAAAAATAAACTAGAACCACAAAAAATACAAAATTAGATGGATGTGGTTCCACGTTTTTTAGTACAAATATCCAATGCATCATCAACTGGAGTTACAAAGACTTTTCCATCTCCTTTATTTCCAGAACATGCAACATTTGAAATTGCACTCAGTATTTCATCTAATTTTGGATCATCAATTACACAAATGACCATATCTCGACTGAAATATTGACCAACTAACGGAGGATCTTGTGCGCCTTGACCTTGAACTTGATGAATTGTCACACCACCAACACCACATTTTTTGATTGCAGATACAACATCATCTCGTAATCCTGGTCGAATGATTGCCTCAATTTTTTTCATATATCTATTTGATCATGAATTTCTATAAATCATAAAGTGTATTTTCATTTTTGAGATTCAATGATGATATTAAACTAGGCATAAATCACAACATTACGTTTAATTTTAAATTATAATACAATACAACATGTTTGATTTCCCATTAAACATTGCAGGAAGTGAATGGATGATTATTGTCTTTGTTGCATTGATTTTGATTTTAGGGACAGGAAAACTTCCAGGAGCTGCAAAAAAACTTGGAAAAGCAGTTAATGAATATAACAAAGCAAAAAATGAAATTCAAGATCACATAAAAGAAGCAAGTGAACAAACTCCAACAATTTCAGGTCCAGTTGAAACAGAACGAGAAAAATTAGAAACTATTGCAAAATCAATTGGAATAAAAGTGGAAGATAAAACAGATGAGGAATTACAAAAAATAATATCTACAAAAATGGGTCAAAAGAAAACAGAAGAGTCAAAAGATAAATAAAATTATTTTGAGGTTTTAATTCTATACAAATTTTCATCTAATCGTTTTTTAGCAAATTTGTAATAAGCAGGAACAATTTCAAATCCAATAAATTTACGTTTAAGGGATTTGCTTACAACTGCAACTTGTCCTGAACCAAGAAATGGATCAAATACAATATCTTTTTTTTCACTTGAATACTCTAACAGTTTTTTAATAATTTCAGAAGGGAGTTTAGTTGGTGTTTTTTCATCACCAGTCCAATATTCTCGTTTGATATCCCAGACATCTTCTTTATCTCTATAATGAAGACTGCGTCCATCCTTTGTTTTTTCATCTTTTTTGAACCTAGAAAATGGGAAAAATTTTCTCTTTTTGTCATCTTTACAAACAAAAAGACAATGATAATGAGATGTAACAAATTTCTTTTTTGTAACTACCCCAAACTGATATTTCCAAATTATATGATTAATTGTAATAAAACCAACATCATCCAAAGCACGCAAGATATCTTTAAGATTATTCCATCCTGAAAAAACATACATACTTCCAGAATCTTTTAAAATTCTGAAAACTTCACTCATCCATGCAAATGTAAAATCATAGTAATCTTCAGGTTTAATTTCATTATACCCTGAAAGAACTTTAGATGAAGTTCTGTTGTAATTTGCTTTTTTTGCCTTGAAATTTATAGCAAAAGGGGGATCAGTAATGACAAGATCAATTTTATTTTTAGAAATAGATTTCATTCCCTCAATACAATTTTGATTGTAAATTTCGTTAATTTTGATTTTTTCCATTTTTAAATTCAAGACGAATTCTTGACTTAATAATGTCACTAGTTAATTGTGTAGATTAACAATAAATCACTAAAGATTTCACGATAAACAGATCTTGAAATTCTCATGTCCCAAATGTAAATCAAAAATAGAGATTCAAAAAACATTCAATAAAAAAATGCATGTTTCTTGTGAAAAATGCGGAATTGAAGATTTGTTAGAATTTTCAAAAAATTTTGACGAAGTGTTTTTAGAATTTCTTTACAGATGGGATAAAGGATTAGTGTCAGAGAAAGGGATTACTCAAGGATTAAAAGAAGAGGGAATCATTAGAAGTGAAAATGAAATCAAAGAGATAATTGGAAAAAACAAACCAGATAAAATAACAGAAGATATTTTGTTTTCAAAAAAAGATTATATCTCCGAATACAAAGTTTTGAGTAATCCTGAGCCTAAAATGGGCTGTAAAGTAAAAGAATTGGGACTGGATGAATCTATTTCTAATTATTTAGAAAAATTAGAGATTAATCAATTTTACAAATTTCAAGAAGATGCAATACAAGAAATTGTATTTGGAGAAAATATTGTAATTGAAGCACCTACAGCATCAGGGAAAACTGAGGCATTTGTAATTCCAGTAATTCAAAGAATAGTTAAAGAATCCAATAAAGGAAATGTGTTTGCAATTTTTGTTTATCCAACAAAAGCCCTATCACGAGATCAATATCCAAAAATTCAAAAATTTACCATAGAGAATGGAATTAGTGTTAAAGTGTTTGATGGAGATACAAAACAAGATGAGCGAAGAGAAATTATTGAAAATCCACCTCAAATCTTAATCACTAATTTTGATGTGTTACATTATCATCTTTGGCACCAAACAAAATTTTCATCATTACTTCATTCAACAAAAATTATGATAGTAGATGAGGCACATGTGTATTCAGGAATTTTTGGAACCAATGTACATTATATCATCAAAAGATTGAAAAGAATTTGTAATAATAAATTACAATTTGTTGCAGCTTCGGCCACATTAGATGATGCAAAGAAATTTTGTGAACAATTATTTGATGAAAAAATGCAAATTATTCACGGCTCAGGGAAAAAAGGTAAAACAGATTTTGTGATGATTTTTCCATCACTTAGAACTCAAAGGGCATTGATGGTAGAGTTGACAAAGAAACTAACTGAAAAAAATCACAAGACAATGGTGTTTAGTAATTCACATTTAAATTCAGAATTATTAGCAATGCAAGCAAAAAAACAAAAAGTCAACATCAAAGTTCACAGAGCAGGTTTAATGGTGAACTATAGAACAGCAGTAGAAAGACAGTTCAAAGAAGATCAATTACAAGCAATTTCATGTACTCCCACACTTGAATTAGGCATAGATGTAGGAAATGTTGACTGTGTTATTTCATCTACAATCCCAGTAAACAGGTTAATTCAAAGAATCGGAAGAGCTGCAAGAAAAGGACAAAGAGGTTATGCATTTTTGGCATTAGGAAATGATCCGATATCCCAATATTACAAAAATCATCCTGATGATTATTTTGAAGATATTGAAAAAACATACATTGATCCCAAGAATCCATTTGTAGAAGAATTCCAAGTTCTTGCAATGGCATGTGATAAACCAATATCTAAACACGAATTAAAAGAACATCAAGAAATAATAGAACACCACATAGTTAAAGAAAATCTTCAACTAATCAACAATAGAATAATTCCAAATTTTGACAAAATAAATTCTAAATTGAACGAATACAGCATTAGAGGAATTGGAAAATCAATAGATATTTTCTTAAATGGAAAAAAAGTTGGTGATAGAGTATTACCTATTGCTTTAGAAGAATTACACAAAGATGCAATCTATTTTTTGGCAGGAATACGTTACAAAGTAAAAGAGTTTGATTATCCAAGTAAAAAATTTGCAAAATTAGAAAAAATCCCAAAAGATTATCCATACTATACAAAATCACTTACAGAAGAATGGCCAACAATTGAAACGATTTTTGAAAGTAGAAAAGCCAACGGAATAGAAATTGCATTTTGTAAGTTACATATTCAAAAAAAGGTATACGGTTATGTCAACATAGAGTTAGGACAAGAAATTACACAAGGTGAAAAAGTATTGCTTGACACACCATTAGAATATGATTTTGTAACTAAAGGAATTGTATTTCATGCACCAAGACCCCTTAAAACAATGGAAGAATCAGAAGACGGAGAATATACTGAAGCAAGTGGGTATCATGCAACAGAACATGTTGTGATTGAAGGAAGTAATATGATTACAGGAGGAGTATCCCAAGATTTAGGAGGTATTTCATTAGGCAATTCAGGCTTGATTTTCATTTATGATGGAGCAATTGGTGGGAGTGGAGCCAGTAAAGCATTGTATGACAGATTTGAGAAAGCACTTGAAAGAAGTATGTTCATCGTTAAAGAGTGTCCATGTAAAAATGAGTCAGGATGTCCAAGATGTACATTTTCATACAGATGTGGAAACAACAATGAGTATTTACACAAACTTTCTGCCTTGGAGATTCTTAAGAGAATTAACAAAGGTGAGAAAACAGAATTAATTGATCCTATTGAAGGGGACAAACCGCTTGTCTAACAAATCAAAATGGAATTAAATATAACAACAATCTAGCACACATATGCAAAAAGTAGCACTTGTTACAGGTAGTTCATCAGGGATAGGGTTTGAAACTTGTTTAGCATTAGCAAAAGATGGTTACCAGACATTTGCAAGTATGAGAGATGTAAAAAAAGGAGATAAAATTAAAGAGATTGCAAAAAAAGAAAATCTTCCAATAAATGTAATTGAATTAGATGTGAACAATGATGAATCAGTGAATTCAGCAATTAAACAAGTTGTTTCAGATGGAGGAAGATTAGATGTTCTAGTAAATAATGCAGGTTATGGTCAATTCGGATGTACTGAAGATGTGTCAATTGATGATTTTAGAAAACAATTTGAAACTAATTTTTTTAGTATCGTAAAAATTATCAAAAAGATTTCTCCAATAATGAGAAATCAAAATTCAGGTATTATTGTAAATGTCAGTTCAGTTATTGGAAGAATGGGGTTGCCAGGATTTCCAGCTTATGTCAGTACAAAATATGCATTAGAAGGATTAAGTGAATGTCTCAGATATGAATTAGGTCAATTTGGAATTAAAGTTACATTAATTGAACCAGGTGCAGTAAAAACTAACTTTTTTGATTCCATGAAAGTTCAAGAGTCAAAAGCAGATCCTCAATACAAAAAACTGACAAATCATATTCTTTCAGGTCTTAAAATGATGTCAGAGCTTGGAACTGCACCATCTCAAGTTGCAGAAGTCATAATCAAAGCAATTCATGCAGATGAGATTTTACCACGATACATTGCAGGAACAGATGCAGCCATGTTTATGGAGGCAAAAAAGGCAAAAACAGACCTAGAATTTGAGAAATACATGAGTAAAGAGTTATTTCCAGGCTGATACAAGTTGTACGTTAAATTGATATACACATAGAATAGAATTTTGTCAAAGTCCGCAATTTTGAAGTGAAAAGAAATGAAATGGAAAACTCTACAACATAATGGAATCTTGTTTCCCCCAGCTTATGAAGCTCAAGGAATTAAAATAAAGATAAAAGGTGAACAAATTTCCCTAGACGTCAATCAAGAAGAAATGGTGTATCAATGGGCAAAAAAGAAAGACACACCATATGCACAAGACAAGGTTTTCCAAAAAAACTTTACAGCAGATTTTGCCAAAACATTAGATTCAAAATTTAAAAAAATTACATATGAGGATATCAACTTTTCAAGTGCTTTCAAAGTAGTTGATAAAGAAAAAGATCTCAAAGAGATGATGACTAAAGAAAAGAAAAAAGCAATTGCTGTAAAAAGAAAAGAATTACGAGAAAAATTAAAAGCAAAATATGGAATTGCGATAATGGATGGAAAAGAAGTAGAGGTTGGAAATTACATGGCTGAGCCTCCAGGAATTTTCATTGGGAGAGGTGAGCATCCAATCAGAGGAAAATGGAAACCTCGAGTTACTTCAAAGGATGTAACATTAAATCTTGGAAAAGAAGCCAAGGTACCTGAAGGAAAATGGAAAAAAATAATTCATGATAAAGATTCAATGTGGTTAGCTAGTTGGATGGATTTTCTGACACAAAAAAGAAAATATGTTTGGCTTGCAGATTCTTCAGGGTTAAAACAAGATAGAGACAAAGCAAAATATGAAAAAGCAGTAAATCTTGGAAAAGAAATTGACAAAATTAAAGACAGAGTTGTAAAGGATATGAAAAATAAAGACAAAAAAATTAGTAGAATTGCAACTGCATGTTATTTAATTTTTAGAACATCAATGAGGGTAGGAGATGAAAAAGATCCTGATGAGGCAGATACAGTAGGTGCCACTACACTAAGAAAAGAGCATATCAAAATTACCACAAATACAATAGAGTTTGACTTTTTAGGTAAAGACAGCGTCAGATGGCAAGAAACACTAAAGGTTGAAGGTCATGATAAACAATTCCAAGAAAATCTGAAAAAATTAATTGAAAAGAAAAAACCAAAAGATGAGATTTTTGATGGTATTACATCAAGACATGTGAATGCGTATTACTCAAGTATTGTAAAAGGATTGACTGCCAAAGTCTTCAGAACATATCTTGCAACATCTGTAGTTAAAAAATATCTAATAGATCATGACAACATGAAAGGAAAAACTGCAAATGAGAAACTATACCATGCAAAATTAGCAAATTTGGAAGCAGCTATGATGTGTAATCACAAAAGAACAATACCAAAAACATTTGAGCAATCATTACAGAAAAAAAGAGATTCTCTCAAAAATAGAATGAATGAAAAAGTTTGGGAAAAAACCAAACAAACTTTGAACAAAGTAGAAGCAAATCAACCAAAGACAGATGCTCAAAAAAAGAGTAAAGTAAAAAGAGTCAAGACATTAAATGAGCAAATCAAAAAGCAGAAATTAAGACATAAAGAAAGAATAGAAAAATTAGAGTTACAAATTGATTTATCTGAAAAAACCAGAGATTACAATATTGGAACATCTCTAAGAAATTACATTGATCCTAGAATCTTCAAAGCATGGACTGATGAAGTTGGTGCAGAATGGGAAAAATTGTACACTGCAGCATTGCAAAAAAAATTCCTCTGGGTGAAAGAGGAAAAAGATACTTGGGCAGAAATTTCCAAATAGAAAAAATCACTCATTTTTCCAGACGTAGCATTTAATTTCCCAAATTTTGAGTCATATAGTATGCCGGGGTAGCTCAGCCTGGTTAGAGTGCCAGTTCGCTTGGTAATCTCTAACGGTTCTCCAACTAAGGCAATACTCATAATCTGGAGGTCGCGAGTTCGAAACTCGCCCCCGGCACACACTAAATTTCCCTAGAAAACAATGAAATAGTAAAAAAATCAATTAGTAGCATGGTGTCAGTCATTATCATTCCATTAGCTATAGTTGCAATTGTTGGATTGTCAGGATATCTTGTTTACAAATATGTGATGTTTGATTTATTGTGTAAAAGATCGGTGAATAAGACTCTTCAAAAATATAACATTAACAAAACACCATCTCAAATAATCAAAGAGTATTACAACAACAAAGGTGAAGAGGTATCACATAAAGAAATTCAAAATATTGAGAAAAATTATAGACAAAAAGAACCTGAACAGTTTCTTACAATGTATGATGCAGTAAGAGATAACATCAAAAACAAAGACAAAAAATAAAATTTTCTAATTTACTTATGGTTTAGTTGGAATTTGAATAAATGGGGTTCCACCTTCGCCAACTACTAGAGGTAATTTACCATCCCATGCTTGAGTTTTTAGCCATTCCAAATAATGTGGATTATTAGATAACGCATTGTTGATAACTCTAATTGCTTCAGCTTCACCTTGAGCTTCTGCGATGTTAGCTTTGGCAATTCCTTGTGCTTGTGCCTCATGTTGTCTTGCTTCAACTTCAATTCTTAGGAGATCATTTTCTGCTTTGAATGCCTTTTGCTCTGCCTCTACTTTAGATTCGATGGCTTGGGCAAATAATGCAGAGAACTGAAAGTCAGTAATTGAGACAACATCAGTAACAACATTGTAAGTATTAAGACGGGTTGCAATTTCAGATTCAATGTCTGATTTTACTTGAGGTCTTTTTGTGATTAGTTCCTCTGCGTTATAATTTGCAGTTACTTGTTTTACGACTTCCTCAATTGCTGGTTGAATGATTCTATTTTCATAGTCCATTCCAACTTCTTTGAATAAAGTATGAACAGCGTTAGGTGAAGGGTGATAGTTTACAGTTACTGCAGTAGAGACAGTTTGAAGATCTTTTGATGCAGAAGATGTAGATTTTACATATTTTAGAGTTCTAACTTCCATTTGGACAACAGAGTCTGCAAATGGTGTAACAAAATGAAGTCCTTCTTCAAGGGGTAAGACAGTGGTATCAACTGCATTCCAGTGTAATAGAACACCTCGATGTCCTGCATCAACTATTTGTACAGCAGAAGCAGCAACTACACCAATAATAATTAAAATAACAATTCCGATTAAAACACCCCTTGCAGCACCCATGTTTACGCTGACTTTGGGATTTTGATATCTAGACAAGTACTATTCGTATCAAATTGGCATTATTATACCAATCCAATAGAAAAATATCAAAAAAATAATTTTAAAGGAATTGGAAAAATAGTTTTATTGTCATAAGATTAGATTCAAAATATGGGATTATTTTCTAGAAAAAAGGAGATGGTAATAGGGAATATTTGTCCAAAATGTAACATGGAATTTTCAGATCCTCAAAGAACTGTTCGCCATATTGAAAAAGCTCACAAATCTAAAAAAAAGTTTGAATGTAACTCATGTGGATAAAAAATGAATACCAAAGACAGATTAAACAAAATTTCAGGAATCATCGCACTTGGTACTTTTATCAGCATATTGTTTGGGCATATCACTGAAAATGATTCGATTTTTGGATTTCCAAATGCTATGATGTTGTACATCCTAATGCCATCAGCATTAATTTGGTTTGGTACTAGAAAAAATGGATGTGGAAGTTGTAATCAAACATGTTTTGTTTCTGAATCAAAACAAGACAAAGATATGAAAAATTAAATGTAGTATTTTTTAATTTTGTTTGATTTGGGAGAATTTCAAGAATTTGCAGAAGCATTGTTTGGACAGTTAGCAGTTGAGATAAATGAAGAAAAAGAGATCATAGAATTAGCAGTAAAAGCTCAAGAGGACATTGCAAGAAAAGTTGAATTTAAAAAATTAGAAGATATTTCAAATGAAATCATTCCAGATTTCAAAGAAAAAATAAATGAATTTCTAGGCATAAAAGTTCCAGAAAATATTCAATTAAAATTTCCAGAGTTAGAGGAATTAAAGAGAATAAAGGGCAAAAAAGTATTCTCAGATGAAGAGTCAAAGGAATTTGTAACAGAATTATTTAATGCAGTTGCAAAAGAAAATTTCAAAAAAATTGCAGAGTTGATGCAACAAGATACAATAAAATATTTTGTGTATTCTACATATGCAATTCAATACATTTCTAAAATTACAACAACATATGGGGATTATTTAGAAGGAGTGATTTATCTCAACAAATTCATTTTATCTCGATATCCACAAATAATTTTACATAAACAAGGAGAACCATACGAATCAAAATTTGAAAATGTAAATTCAGGGTATTTGGGTGCAGTAAAAATGACAGTGTTAGAAGAGTTAATTCATTCGGCACAAGACAACTTGCAACAAATTAACATTAATGCTGCAAAAGAAGTGAATAAAATAAACGAGGAATTGGCAAAAATAATTTTATCCCTTGATACCAAAATAGTAAATGAACTCTCAGAATATTGTCAATTACAAGCAGTTCCAGATGATTTTCCATTTGCAAAAAAAGCAAATTTATTTTTCTTTTTGAATCCAGATCATTTCTTAATTGAACAAATTGGACCAGATGTCATGACATTTACACATGTTGAGATGGATCCAAAAATTGGAGCATTGATTCCAGAATTGTTAGGAATTTACAAAAAATGGTTGGTTCCGATTCAACAACATCATGCTGCATTTACAGCAATGGAAGGAATGGCAAGTTTTGCAGTTGAAAATATTTTAAAAGATGATAAAGATTTTCAGAATTATCTAACTACGTTTATGGGAACAGATTTCTCATCTTATCAAGTAAGAAAGAGTATGGGTAAAGATTTTACAAAAATAGTTTATGAGAAACTAGGCAAAGATACATTCAAGAAAATGATTGAAATTCCTCCTAACACAAGAGAGTTAAAAGATCCTCAACTGTATCTCAAAAAATTGAGCCTGAAATAATTGGATGAAAAGTTTGATCCATTTGTTGCAGAATGGTTTTCTTTTGTAAAGAATCCAAACTTTAACCTTGTAGAAAAATGTCTAAAATTTTCTCAGATTTTAGAATTTCCAGATTTGAATATAGAAGAATACATCAATAAAATCAGCAGAATAGGAAAATCATTAAAAGAATCAGTTAGCGATGTAAAAAATCCAACATACCTTATTTCAATGTTAAATGAACATCTTTTTGAAAATTTAGGATTCAGTGGGGATGATGAGGATTACTATAATCCAAAGAATAATTTTCTAAATGAAGTAATTGATAAAAAAATGGGATTACCAATTACAATTTCGATTTTGTATACAGAAATTGCAAAGTTTATCGGATTAGAATTAAAAATTGTGGGATTTCCAGGACATGTTTTAGTAAAATACAATGAAGAAATGATTTTAGATCCATATTATGATGGACGATTATTAGATCTTGATGATTTACAAGAAATTCTAGATACAAATTTTGATGGAGGGATGGAATTCAAGCCAGAATTTCTTGATGAGGTCAATGATGAACAAATCATAATTAGATTAACTCGTAATTTAAAAAATTCTTACGTGCAATCATTTGTTTATGATAAAGCTTTACGATGTGTCAATATGGTTTTAGCAATGGAACCAGAATCACCTGAAGATATTAGAGATAAAGGGATTTTAGAAGATAGATTACAAAATCCACAAATTGCTTTAAAATATTTGAATAAATATTTAGAAATAAATCCAAACGCAGAAGATGTAGATTTTATTTTAGAATTGATTAGAAGTATAAAGACAAAAAATTAATCAATAATAGAATCTACGTCGTTTCCCTTTTTGATCATGGCTATTTCATGACGAGCAATTTTATTTCTTAATGCTCTTTTGAGAATATCAATTTCACTTCTGAGTAATGCAGTTTCATCTTCAAGTCTTGCCACTCTTTCATAGATGGTTTCAGCTTCTGAACTCATAATTTACTATCAGGAGAAATTTGTCTTAAAAAGTTATGGGTAAAAATTTTGAAGTGTAGGCTCGAAAGAATTATAATTCAAATTCTTGACGGCATTTTTCACATTTTGCTCGTTCTTCACCAGGCGAACCAAGAACGAATATTTTTCCAATAGTCATACAAAGTGGACACATTCCAGTTGTTGCATTTTTTGGACCGCTGCGAATAATTTTTTGTGTTTTTCTTCGTCCCATAAATCAAACATGCAAAATCCGTCTATTAAGTTTTAATGGCGCGGGGAGGGGGATTTGAACCCCCGTGTCCTTGCGGACATAGGATTAGCAATCCTACGCCCTACCAGGCTAGGCGATCCCCGCATGAGATGCCTAGAATTTCTCTGTAAATAAATTCACTCGTCGTAAAAGTGGTAGAGTAGAATTAAATAATTAATATCTCAAAAATCTGCTATAATGAGTAAAAAAGTTGCAATTATGAAAGGGGACGGAATTGGTCCAGAAGTTGTAGATTCAATGTTAAAAATTTTAAAAGAATGTAATTTTCAATCAGAGATAATTCTTTGTGAAGCAGGTTCAGAGCAATGGGAAAAAAATGGAAGAAAAGATAAATCGTACATTCCAGATGATACAATCAAAGCATTAGAAGAATCTGATGCATGTTTTAAAGGACCAACTACAACAATTCCAATCCCAGGAGCCCCTAGAAGTGTTGCAGTTACTTTACGTCAAAAATTTGAATTGTATTCTAACATTAGACCAACAAAAACATACGATAGATTAACACCAAATAGAAAACTAGATTGTGTTTGTTTTAGAGAAGCAACAGAAGGACTCTATACAGGAGTTGAAGCAAAAATTACAGATGATGCTGCAATTGCAATCAGAAAGATTACAAGACAAGGTTGTGACAGATTTCTAAATTCAGCAATGAATTGGGCAAAACAAAACAATATGAAAAAAATGGTGGCAATAACTAAACGAAATATTCTAAAGCAAACAGATGGGATTTTTTGGGAATCTGCACAAAGAGCAACAGAAGGGACTGATGTAGAGTTATCAGAGATATACATTGACAATATGGCACAACAAATGGTAGTAGCACCAGAACAATTTAACGGAGCAGTTCTTGTCAGTACCAATTTGTTTATGGATATTATCTCAGAATTAGCTTCAGGATTGGTAGGTTCAATAGGATTGATTTATTCTGCCAACATGGGAGATAATTTTGCAATGTTTGAGGCAGCACATGGAAGTGCACCACAATTTGCAGGACAAAACAAAGTCAATCCAACTGCAACAGTTCTATCAGGGGCTTGGATGGCAGAATATCTAGGTGAGAAAGATATCAGAGATGCAATATTTGGTGCAACTGAGCAGGTAATTAATGAAGGAAAATCAGTTACATGGGATATTGGTGGAAGTGCTTCAACTACACAAATGACAGATGCAATAATTGAATATACAAAAGAAAGATTAAGAAAATAATTAATTTCTAGCCTCTACAAGAATTAGTTCTTCAAAGAAAAGTTTCTTTTTTGCAATTATTTGAGGTTTGAGTCCTAATTTTTGGACATAATCAATTAATTTTTCATAGTTTGAAAGAGAAGAAGTCACAAAAACAAATTTTCCATCAGTCTTGAGATTTTTTTGTGCAGAATCAAAAATCTTTTTTGGAATCTCAAATCCTTCTGCTCCACCATCAGTTGCAATATCTAAAATTTCATCAGTTGCCAAATAAGGTAGATTACAAACAATAAAATCAAATTTTATGTTTAATGCATCAGAACCATTACAACAAATTAGATTTTTTGTTTTGTATGAAGTTTGATGTTGTAATACATTACAATTAATGTCAGTTCCAACAACAAATGAGAAATTTTTAGACAGTAATTTTGTTAGATAGCCTGAACCACTTCCAATATCAAGTGCATATTGACCTTGTTCATTTTCAATATTATTTGCAATGAAAAAAGTATCCTCTGAAGGAGGATATTCTTCATTTTTCAAGAATCTGGTTTGCAAGATTAATTATTTCATCTCCTGAAAGATCATCTACTCGTTTATCGAGTACAGTTTCTTTACCGAATTGTTTTAGAATGTTTTTTACAGTTTTTCGCCTATATGAAAATATTTTATTTATTGTTTGAATAAGATCTTTTTTCACATCATTTTTTTTAATGATTTTTAAAATTACAGAGTCAACTTTTGGAGGAGGAGAAAAATTATTTTTGCATACTTTAAAGATATTTTCAATATCAAATGCATAATTTGCGATAATACTTACTGCCTTTCTATTTTTTGAAGATTTTGCAAGTAACTTTTCAGCAAATTCTTTTTGAACCATTATCACACCATGTGAAAAAAAAGACTGTGCTAACCATTCAATTGCATCCTTACTTCTAGAATATGGCAAATTAGATACAAAAATTGAGAAAGTGTCTTTTTCCTTAAAACCATCTCCATGTTTTAAAACAAGATTATCAAAATTAGAAAAGTTGGTTTTTGCCTTTCTAATCAAAGTTTGATCTGCATCAACTGAAATCACTTTTTTCGCTTTTGTACAAAGTAGAGGTGTCAAAATTCCCAAACCAGTTCCCAATTCAAAAACAACATCATTTTTTGTAATTTTTGCCTCAGAAACAATGGATTGTGCTATGGAATTAGAATTGAGAAAGTGTTGTCCTAATAATTTTCGTTTTATCATCTCTTAACAAAGAGATTCATTCTACTTTGACCAGTAATCTCATCAATGATACGTTCAGAAATATGTCTAATTGGTTCTTTAAACCCAACACGTTCTTGTAAATCTTCATAACTTTCAAATTTTTTCTGTTCCCTTTCCTCAAGCATTGTTTTCATGTAGGTTTTTCCAATTCCAGGAATTAGTTCAAGTGCATGAATTCTAGGAGTTAGTGGTTGAGCATTGTTAAGATAATCAACAAATCTTGATTCGTTAATTGTGACAATTTTTTCTACAACTGTATCTAATTCACTTTGTGCAGAAGATGAAATTTTTTCATAATCCATTTTTCCCAAAACAGATAAAATTTTAGTTCTCCCTTCTTTTCCGATAAAGATTTTCTCACCTACTTCAAATGTAGAATTTGGAACACCAAGTATTTCTAACAGAGTTAAACGGTCCTCACCAATTGCTGTAACAATAACACCATCTCTACCGCGTACAGTAGAAGATTTTCCTCTAGAATTGAAATCTAAAACAAATGCATATTCCTCATATTTTCTAGATGGGGATTGTGCCCTATGCAAAATAAAATACTCCTCGATTAAATTTATGAATGCTCCTTGATGATCTTGAGCATTTTTTCTAAAGTTTCAGCAAGAATTAATTTTTTCCAACCAAATGTAAAAGAACGTAATTCAGCCATACTAGTTGGTCTAATATTTACAATTTCAACAGCTTCATCCTCAGTTAACTCACATTCTTTGATAAGTTGTTTTTTCATGTCCTTTGCAACTTTTGTATCAAATGTTACAAATTTTGAGACATAATCATATGTCCAACGTTGAATTTGATCCATTTCTTCAACATCAACTTTACCTAAAATTTCTTTAACTTCTGAAAGAGAAATTGCTTGTTTCTTTTGTACTTCTTCCATATCTATACACCGAATGGTTTTATGTGATCCAATCTAGTGATTAAGGTTTTTGGTTTATTGCCTAATTTTACACTAAGTGTAATAGCACGTCTACCAACATTAGTGACAACACCCACTTTACCGTGATAACGTCTGTGTGGTAATCCTTTGTGTTGTCTTGGATCGATGATAACTAGAGCTTGTTGACCTTCTTGGTATTCACGTAATAGAAATGAGACTCCTCTTGGAGCCTTTTTTTTCATTACAGATCGTGATTTATGTTTAAATCCATGTGAACGACCATGGGACTTCTTAGTTGCCATTTAAGGTAAAATCTCCGAAAGCCCTATTTTAACACTTAGAACTATTTTGCTAAATTATCCACATCTGTTCTAAGTTGACCACAAGCTGCTGAGATCTCAGTGCCTTTCTCCATACGAACAGTACAATTTACACCAGCATTAGATAAAATTCGTTCAAATTTAGATACACTTTCTTGAGAAGGACGTTGAAAATCTCCTGCAGTAGGATTGATGGGAATCAAATTCACATGAGAACCATTTCCTTGTAAAAGCAAAGATAATTCTTTTGCAATTTCAGGTGAATCATTAATTCCAGCCATTAAGGCATATTCAAAAGTTACACGACGTCCAGTTTTTTGAAAATATCTTTTACCAGCATCAATGATATCTTCAACAGAATGAGGTCCAGCAGTTGGAACTAATTTTTTTCTCAATTCATTATTTGGGGCATGAAGTGAGATAGCAAGACCAATCTGTAAATTTTCTTCAGACAGTTTATCAATTCCAGATGGAATTCCAATTGTAGATATTGTTATGTGGCGTTGCCCAAGTCCAAAGCCTCTATCATGAGTTAAAATTTTTACAGCACGAATCATTTCATCATAATTTGCCATAGGTTCTCCCATCCCCATGAAAACTAAATTAGTTACATGTTCTCCTCGTTTTTGTAAAATTTCTGCAAAATGAATTACTTGAGATACAATATCTTCAGCCATTAAGTTTGTTTCAAATCCCATTTGTCCAGTTGCACAAAACACACAACCCATAGCACAACCAATTTGTGTAGAAACACAAATGGTGGATCTAGGATGACCGCCAATTTTTGATGGATTGTATTGCATTAAGACAGTTTCTACAGAGGTGTCAGTTAGTTGTAGTAGTAGTTTAGTTGTATCACCATCTTCACTTACAATCTGATGAATTTTTTTTGCAGAGCCAATTACATAACCAGACTCTATCAATTCTTCTCTCATTTTTTTAGGAAGTTGTTTTATTTCAGAAAGATTTTTTGGGAATTTGTAATAAAGAGGAAGTAATATTTGATCTGCTCGATATCTAGGATAACCCATATCGATTACTAATTGTTCCATTTCTTCGGGAAGTAGACGATAAAGATCTTTCATGATATTATGATAATCTCAAATGATATTATAATTTAATCAGATTAAATTAAAAAAAGAAATAAAGTAAAAGAAAGAGTGATCACTCTTTTGTTGGTTCTGAATCATCTGATTCAACATCTACAGTAGTTTCAACTACCGTTTTTACCTCAGATGACTCTGTAATGTCTATCTTAGGTTCGGATGTAACGTCATCAGAAGTCTCTGTTGTTTCCACTTTAGGTTCTGTGGAAATATCGGCCTCAGGAGTCTCTACGATAACCTCAGGCTCTTTTTCCTTTTTTGTAGTTGTTTTTTTCGTAGTGGCTTTTTTTGCAGTCTTTTTTGTCTTTTTCTCAGTTTCTTCAGGATCAATTACACCTGCTTCACCTAGAGCAAAGATTACTTCTTCTTCAGGATGATGAGGACTATCCACCATTCTAGCAATTCGTTTCTTGCCTGATTTCTTAAAGTATATTCTGTATGTACTTGTGTGTGCAACTACATTTCCGCCAACAGGACGTGTTGGATCACCAAAGAAAACATCAGGGGATGCCATCACTTGGTTAGTTGCAAGAGCAGCGCAGTTGTAAGTTTCTGCAATTCTAGATAACAGATGAACAAAATGATTTAGTTTTTGTTGTCTAACAGATAATGTTCCACGTCCAAGATATTCAGAACGGAACAATCCAACTGCAGAATCTGCAACAATTAATTTGATATTGTTTTCTTCAATTATAGAACCGGCTTCTTCTAAAATTAATGTTTGATGTGCACTGTTATATGCACGAGCAACAATTATTCGATCTAGTACTTTTTCTGGATCCATTTCATGAGCTTGTGCAATAGAGACAATTCGTTCAGGTCTGAAAGTATTTTCAGTATCGATATACAAAACACCACCTTCAAGACCACCTTCTTCTTTTGGTTTTTGAACCATTACAGATAGTGTATGTGCAAATTGTGTTTTACCACAACCAAATTCACCATAAACTTCTGTCAAAGCTTGAGTTTCAATACCTCCATCAAATAGTGTGTCAAGACAATTTGTACCAGTTGTAATTTTACCAATACTTTGTCGATTTTTGTAAATTTCACTTGCACTAACAAAATCTTTAGCAATTAAACCACCTTCAACTAAATGTTGTCGAGCTTTATTGACAATTTTTTCAGCAGTGTCCTTTTCCATTCCAGTAATTTCGGATATTTCTACAGGACCTCTAACGATGAGGTCCATGACGTTGTGGATACCTGCATCAGATAATTTTCTTGTAGTTACAGGACCTACGCCCTCTAAACTATCTAATCTTAAATCTTCTACCATACCGTAAGGTACGGTACCAGTACTTTATAAGAGTATTGTTTTAGAAAATGATCGTAAAATAAGAAACTACTACTAAGAAAAACAACTAACGTCGTTTTCTTCTTTGACCAGGTTTATTTTGACCAGGATATCTTCCAAGAGCAAATCGTTTTTTGAAATTGCTTTTGTTTGCAACACTAGAACTATCACCGACAATCTTTCTTCCTTCTACTTTAGGAGTTTGACCTCGTACTTTACCTGCTTTAGTAAGCGAACCGTGTGTTGCCATGAATTAGACTAAGGAATAGTGAATTTATGTATTTGTATGACTACCAATACTTGTTTTTGACAATTTCAATAACTCTTTCATGTTCACGACTCTTTCTACGAGCATATTTTTCCATAGCACCAAGAGGAACACCACCAAGAGATCTAGCAATTGCATTAAAGAAATACCTCTGTGGTCCCTTAGAGCCAGTTTTTGTCATGAATTTTTTAATAGCATATTTGAAATTATGTTGCCATGTTTTGTAAAGAACACCTAATTGAGCAGGAGTCATTTCTTGACCAATATTAAAGAAAGATGCATTTTCTAATAATCCAATTGGAACAAATGTCAAAGCAGTTGCAGTAAACATTGATTCTGGTTGTTCATGTTCTAATTCACTTAGTAGTCTAATAGTTTCCCAGGAATCTTCAGGTTGTTCATCATTATCTAGTCCCATAATCAAAGTAAATGCAGGAATCCAATAATTCTCATTCATAGCTTTTACACCTTCTTTAACAACCCAATGCCATTCCTCAGGTTTGTAAGGTGCAAGTTTTCTATCAGCATATTTTCCAATTAATCTTAAACTTCCAGTTTCAAATCCTGCTTGAACACCGATCATGTTATCAGGACCAGCTTTCATTATTCTTGAAAGATTTGGAAGAAGTTTTTCATCAGCAATTGCACCAGCTAAGGTTCCATGTGTTGGATTAGTATGTTCCACACCAGTAGACATAATTCCAGTAAATAGTTCTTCTAGTGCTTCTCTATTTGGCTCCATTCCTTTGGAAGTTCTTGGATCCATTCCATAAACGAAAATATCATCACTGTGAATCCACGCAGATTTAGAGCCACCTTTTTTGATGTTAACTTCAATTTCTTTTTTAACTTTCTCGACAGGATAATATCTCAAAGAACGTAATGTTACATCACAAAACTTACAACCGCGCCCACAACCACGCATCACCTCAACCATACCATGCATACTTGGTTCAATAATATCGGGGATTTCATCTAAATCAGGTCTATCCCAAAAGTTGACAAATCGTCCATGGATTTTTTTATTATTTCTTTCAAATTCTTTAATGTTAACTTTAAAATCACTTCTCTTTCTGAAAGGATCCATATTTTCAAAATCGCCGTTAATCAAATAATTGAAAAATCTTCCTGCATGACCATCGATTTCTGGAGCTATGCCACCAAGCTCACCTTCTAATATTGCATAAATTCCAAACTCTTCAATTTTTTCAGGATCATAATTGTATTGCCAAGTTCCAGATGCACCAGAAATTACTTTAGCTTTACTTCCAGTTCTTGCTTTTGCAGCTTTAATTCTATGATGTAATTCAGCATTGTAAAATTCATCATAAGATGTTTGTTTTCTACCATAAGTAAACGTCATAGTTACAGGACCCATTCCAAGAGGATCCATTTCATAAGTTCCAATAACCTCAGTTTCAGGTCCAATAAATTTTTCAATATGATTCGGATGAGCAATAACTACATCACTTCGCGCAAAACCATCACGCAATAAACCAGCTTCTAACTTTCTTAATCCATATGGAGCATATTTTGCAGCGCCGTTAATATCAGGTGACCAATTACAGATGAAATCAAATAATATTTTTGGAGTGACTTGTTTTCCTAAAATTTTATACCAAAAACTCTTTGGGTCCCTATGAGGATCAAGTGCAGGTGCACATCCAAAAAATGTTGCTAAAGACAATCCACGATATGGAGACATCAAAGTACGATCTGCAGTTAGAACGATCTTTGGAGTTCCCATTATCTTCACGAAAATGATTTTGTGATTTATTTTAAACCTTGCTAGCAAAAATTAATAATTTTCTAAAATTCCGGCCTTATTTCGGTGAAAAATACCAAATTCTTTATTTTGAGATAAATGCTCTCCATCAAATATAGTTCCATCCTTGCAAACGAGATCTTCACCTACGCAACAACTTCCACAAATTCCAACTCCACATTTCATCATACGTTCAAGACTTGCTTGAACAAAAATTTTCCTAGAATTTGCTGCAAGTACAGTTTTGTGCATCATTATTTCTGGACCACAAACATAGACACCATCATAATGATTTTCACTGACAAGTTTTTCAACTAAATCAGTAACATATCCTTTTTCACCATAACTTCCATCATCAGTAGAAACAATTACTTTGTGAGGATTATTTTTCAAAAGATTATTTGTCAAAGATTCAAAAAATACTTCATCTTTTGATTTTGCACCAATCAACACAGTAACATTATCAGTTGGTTTTACAAATGTCAACAATCTCATCATTGGGACAAGACCAGTTCCACCACCAACTAGTAAGAGATTTCCTTTTTTAACATCAAATGAATTTCCATAAGGGCCTCTAACACCTATCTGTTGACCTTCTTTAATGTTGAATAATCCAGTAGATGCTTGACCGTGTTTTCTAACAGTGAATGCAGCTTTGCCAGATTCTTTAGAAATCATAATGCCCATAGGCAATTCATTAATTCCAGGAATCCAAACCATTGCAAATTGTCCAGGAAGAACATTGGACATTATTTCATCTGAAAAAACAAGTGTTCTAACAGTAGGAGTTTCATCAATAACTTTTTCAATAGTTACAATTGTTGTGTGGTTATGATTTCTTTGCAAGACCCACCATTTCCTTAATTGTAGAATAATTTTTCTTTTGCATGTATTTCAAAATTCCTTTGTTAATATCATCAAAAACATTAATCCAATTATCACCTACTGCGCTTCCAAGTTGAATTGCAGAAGCACCTGCCAAGAAAAATTCAACTGCATCCTCCCAAGTAGATATTCCACCACAACCAATTATAGGAATATCATATTTTGAAGAAATTTCATAAACACATCTCAATGCAATTGGTTTAATCGGAGTACCAGATAATCCTCCAAACTTGTTACTCAAAATGGGTCTTTGAGTCTCAACATCAATTGCCATTGCACGAACAGTGTTAATTGCAGTAATTGCATCTATTCCAGATTCAATGGCAGTGCCCACAGTTTTTAGATAATGTGTAGTACCCAATCCAACTTTGGCAATTATAGGAACATTTGTAGAATTTTTTGCAGTTGTAACAATTTCTTTAACCAATTCAGGATCGTCACCTACTTCTAATCCAACTTTGGCAACATGAGGACATGAGAGATTTAACTCATATGCAGTAACTTTACAATTTTCAAATTGTTTAATCATTAATTCGAAGTCTTTAGGAATAGACCCCACCAGACTTACAATGATTGGAACATCATGATTCGGTTTAATCATTTTTGCAAAATTTGGTGCGCCTGGATTAGATAATCCAACTGCATTCATCCAACCACCTCCACCCACGCTAAAAATTGTAGGATTTGGATAACCATCCCAAGGTTCAGTACTAAGAGATTTTGTTACGACAGCTCCTGCACCCGAACGATGTATACGATTAAACACATCCAAAGAAATTCCTAAAATTCCAGATGCAAGCATAACTGGACGTTCTAATTGAATTTGGCCTAAAGAAGTTGTAATGCTAGGTTCCACTTTGATTATTGGACTTAGTTTCGAATATAATAGTTGATTTGTGATTCTAGTACCTTTTTTAAAGGTCGTTTAGGTTGAACTATCTATGTATTCTGTGATATTGACAGAGTTGGGGATTTCAGTATTTAATGAAGAAAAGCTTGAAAGAGCATTTTCATTCTCAAATAATGTTAAAGAATATCTTTTAGTAAAAAATAAAGAAGCAAAACTCAATGAACTCATAAATTACTTGTTTTCAATTCAAAGAGGGTTTGCAGTAAGCGATGAATCATTACTTGCTATTTTGAAAAAAAATAATATCGATTGTCAAATAATGGATGATTCAAAATTAGAAATAATTCAATCATCAAAACCACAAATAATCGTAGATTCAGGTTTTGCTTCAAATCCTCAAGATGCATTAGGGAAACTTAGAGACTTTGCTTTAGGGTTATCATCATCAAAAGTTACTGAAGTTTCAGAAAGTCCAGATCTTCACATCATTCAAGCAATCAATTCATTAGATGAAATCGACAAAATTGCAAATGCATTAAGTTCAAGATTAAGAGAATGGTATGGATTACATTTTCCAGAATTAGACAACATTATTGATAGTATTAACGGATATGCACAAATTGTAATGGCAGGAAAAAGAGAATCATTAACAAAACAAATCTTTGAAGATGCGGGTTTTCCAGAATCTAAAGTTGAGATGTTATCATTGATATCATCAAAAAGTAGAGGTGGAGACATTTCAGATGTCAATTTATCAATTGTGCAGTCAATTGCAAAACAGATTTTAGATTTTCATGAACTACGAAAGAAATTAGAAGAACATGTTGAATCAGAAATGGAAACAATTGCTCCAAATATTTCAGTAATTCTAGGTTCTGCAGTAGGTGCAAGAATTTTAGGAAGAGCTGGAAGTCTCAAAAAAATGGCATCAATGCCTGCAAGTACAATTCAAGTATTAGGTGCTGAAAAAGCATTGTTTAGAGCATTAAAAACAGGATCCCAACCACCAAAGCACGGATTATTGTTCCAGCATGCAATGGTACATGCAGCTCCTAGATGGCAAAGAGGAAAAATTGCCAGAGCCATAGCTGCCAAAGCAGTGATTGCAGCTAGAGTTGATGTCTATGGAGAAGGATTGAATCAAACTCTACTAGAAAAACTCAACATCAGAGTGGACGAAATAGGTAAAAAATATGAAAATCCAACTGAAAAAGATATCAGAAAACCCCAACAATTCAGACAGGATGATGGAAACTTTGGTGGTAGAAGAGAAGGTGGTAGAAGAGAAGGTGGTAGAAGAGAAGGTGGTAGAAGAGAAGGTGGTAGAAGAGAAGGTGGTAGAAGAGAAGGTGGTAGAAGAGAAGGTGGT
>Ga0233429_1000518_pt1 | contig 60305 bp, 46 predicted proteins | sample SI_118_April2016_3_FD_179879 | JGI IMG/M metagenome (GOLD analysis project Ga0233429, IMG submission 179879) | Seawater microbial communities from Saanich Inlet, British Columbia, Canada - SI_118_April2016_135_MG | ecosystem: Environmental > Aquatic > Marine > Inlet | place: Canada: British...
ATTACAAACAAATATTTGCCCATGAGGAGCCTAATTCCATCACCTGTGTAGAAGATTTTTGCGACATGTTGAACTTTTTGGTAGATAACAATAAGACAGGTATTTATAATTGTTCTAACGATGGTGTAGTCACACCATATGAAATCGCCCTGGGAATAAAAGAATATCTTTTACCTGAACTAGAAGTCACTTCCGCATCTTATGAATATACTCTGAGCTTACAAGAAAATAAACGTGTAAATACTATTTTATCTAATGAAAAACTGAAACAAGCCGGCTTCACGCCAAGACATGCTAAAGATGCTTTAAAATGGTGTTTGGAAAATTATGAATAAAATAGCTCTTGTTATAAACACTATTAGTAAAAATAAAGATATTTGGGATATGTTCTTCACCCAGATTAAAAAACACACCCCTTCTTCTTTCTTTACAAAAAAATACATTTTTGTTGATAAAACAGATGATATATTGCCAGATGATTATGAAGTAATACACTATGATACGGATAAAAAATATAGAGATCAATTTTTAACAGGGATTTCTAAAGTCCAAGAAGAATACTGTATCTATATTTCGGAAGATTACATTCTCTATGATGACATTATAGAAGATTCGATAAAAGAATATATGGGGGTATTAAAAAACGACCCTCACCTGTCTTTTGTTAGGTTTATAAAAGGCGGAATAATAAACATTCCTTTTCCTTCCTATCAAGGAAGGAAAGATCTTTTCGAGCTTCATCATTCTATTCCTTATTTCTATACCAATCAAGCAGCATTGTGGAGAACCAGAGATCTAGAAAAAATTCATCAACATGGACCTAACCTGCATATCGCAAATATGGATTATGAAAATTCTTTTGAGTGGCAGGCAACAAAAACGTGTCAAGACCTTGATATAAAAGGTCTTTTCTGTTATCATGGCGAAACCAAGCGCGGGATGTACCACTATGACTCAAGTATATTTCCACACGTAGCCACAGCATTAGTAAAAGGCAAGTGGAATTTAAGCGAATATCAAAAAGAACTCACACCTTTAATAAAAGAATATAAGATAGACACTAGCCAACGAGGAGCCGTTTAGTGAAAATAGTTGAGGATTTATCCATAGAAGTTCCAGATACAAACGCACATCACTGGAAGTTGAATGAACTTAGTAAAAATTCTCATGATGCTGTTTTGATGTACGGATTTAATGCTTCTGCGAATGCTCAACTACATGATGAATATAAAGACTTTAAAAGAAGAATTTATTTTAACAACTGGGCGCCATGCGAGTTCGCCCAATATAAACCTCACAATAATAAAACAGGGCTGAAGTATGAAGAATATTTCAACGAAGTTTACTCTATATGTCCATATAGCAGCGATTGGCTTAATAACTTCGATCTGAATAGAGAATACAAGCCAATATTTTATCCTTTCAATTCCAAGATTATACCTGAAAATTGTGAAAAACAATATGATGTCATTTATCATGGAGGTATTCACGGTCAAGAACACTACAACTGTCTTTTGACCATGAAAGAGTTTAACTATAGATATGTTACCATGACTAGCCATATAAATCAAATGACTCAACAGTGCCTGCCTTTTGCTACTAATGTAAATTTAAATTTTCAAGAAAAGATAAATTTAGTAGCTAAAAGTAAAATTTCAGTATGTTATAATCTAGTACACATAGCCTCTTCACACATTCCAGCTATAAAATCTTATAACAAGTGGATGGAAAACAAAGCATTTAGTGAGGTAGACAAATGGAACGTGATGCCTCAATTTAAAACAAGAGCCCACGAAGCGGCTATCTCTAGAACATTAAATTTAGTACAGAAAGATTCTTGGAATATAATGGAGAATTATTATGAACCTGAAACAGAATTCATCTATTTTAACAATGAAAGCGACTTGAGAAATAAAATTATTGACATAATCAATAATTGGGAAGATTATCAAACTATTATTGAAAACGCTTATAACAAAGCGATGAAGTATACAACCAATAATTTTATTCAATTAATAGCTTCAGGAGAACAATGGAAATGAAATGTAGAGGCTGCAAATCAGAAAAAATAAACTTGGTATTAGACCTTGGAAATCAACCTTGGTGTAATGATTTCTTAACAGAAGAAAGAGTCGGCACAGAAGAGAAATATCCTCTTCGCTTATGTTATTGTGAAGATTGCGAGCTATTACAGCTTGATCATACCGTCCCCAAAGAGACTATGTTCGCTGACCATCAATATCTTTCGGGCATGACTACAACTTTGGTAAATCACTTTTATGAAGTAGCTGAAGAAAACGTTAAACAATTTAGAATGCAACCTGATGACCTAGTGGTCGATATCGGCGGGAACGACGGAAGTCAACTTTTACAATACAAAAAAGCCGGCGTTAACAATGTTCTTAATATAGAATCAGCTAAAAGGGTATCATGCATCTCTAGAGATGCCGGCGTAAAAACAGTCAATGAATTTTTTAACGAAGATAGTGCTAAAAAGCATTTAGGAGAAAAGACAGTCAAGCTTTATAATGCTTCCGGCGTGTTCTTTCACCTAGAAGAGCTTCATAGCGTTATTAAGGGTATTAAATATTCCCTCCGTGATGACGGTATTTTGGTCGTTCAGTTCATGTATGCCGGAGCGATGATCGAGAATGGAAACTTCGATACGATTTATCACGAGCACTTGTGCTACTATACTATTAGAAGCTTGAATAACCTTCTTAAACCCTACGGAATGGAGATCTTTGATGCCTACGCCTCTGACATTCATAGTGGCTCTATTATAGCCAAGATTTGTCACAATCACAGCGATTTAAACGTGCAGACAGATAGATTTTTAGAGTTACTAGAAAAAGATAACGAATATTCAATTCAAAGAACCTTAGAGTTTGCGGAAAGCGTAAAGCAGAATAAACATGCTTTAAGAGAACTGTTGACTGATATCAAGAACAAAAATAAAAGTGTTTATGTTTATGGAGCCCCTGCTAAAGGAAATACTTTGCTCAATTATTTCGGCATTGATAGAACCCTTGTAGACAAGGCAGTAGAAATCAACCCAATGAAAATTGGTCATTTCTTACCTCAATCGCATATTCCCATCTGTCAGGAAACAAAAGATGACTTACCAGATTACTATCTTCTCTTGTCTCATAATTTTGCAAAAGAAATTTTAAACAAAAACAAAGACATCATCGCTCAAGGGGTTAAGTTTATCATTCCCTTTCCGAAACTTGAGGTGATTGATTGAAGGTTTTAGTTACAGGCGCAACTGGTTTTCTTGGAAGACATTTAACTCCAAAGTTAGACAATCTAGGTTGGGACATATATTTTTCCAACACTAGAACAGCAAATCTTAATAATATCAATAACCTAGATGTTTTTAAAAATATTAAGTTTGATTATATTTTTCACCTTGCTGCCGTTACGAAAGCAGGAGATTATTGTTTAAAACACCCTGGAGACCAGTGGCTAAAAAATCAAATCATTAATACTAATATTTTGGCATATTGGGTTGAAAAACAACCACAAGCAAAAATGATTTGTATGGGAACGAGCTGTTCTTACACACCAGATATTTTCATGACTGAAGATAATTATTTGTCAGGGGAGCCAGAACCGAGTCTTTATACATATGCCATGACAAAACGAATGCTCCTTTTAGGACTTCAGTCAATTCAAAAAGAATTCGGTCTCAAGTGGCTTTATTTTGTTCCTTCGACTTTATATGGATCTGATTTCGAACTAGATGATAATCATTTTATTTTTGATTTTATTAGAAACTGTTATAACGCAAAATATAATGAGCAAGATTTTGTAATATGGGGTAATGGCAATCAAAGAAGAGAACTCATTTATGTCGATGACGCCGTATCCGCCATGATAAATCTTTTATCAGAAGAAAATCAAGTATTCAATCTTGGCTCAGGTACAGATCATTCAATAAACGAGTTCGCAGAAAAAATTTGCAAATGTTACAACTATGATTATAATCTAGTAAAGCGTGATTTGTCTAAATATGTCGGAGTTAAAGAGAAAAAAATTGACACTGCTAAAGTTTTAAAACATTTAGGAGACAAAGGTTTTTTAAATACATCTTTGGACGAGGGTTTAGAAAAAAGTGTTAACTATTTTATTACCGCAATGGAGAAAATAAATGATTGATATAAACGTTTTTGCGACCAACTCTTATCTGTATTTAATACAAAAAATTCTACTCCCCAGTATTGTAGGTCACCACCCAGGAGCAGAGGTTAATATCCTTTTTACTGAAAAGGGGGCTCTTCCAAACATCGGCGGCGCAACTCATGACCCTCAGTTTAAAGACTTAATGACTCATCGCATGGCTCATTATTTAAGAGTTCTAAAGAAGAATAAAGGTAAGAAAGTTTTATTTCTAGATGGTGATATAATCATTTTCCGACCCTTTCTACACGATTTAGAGGAGCGATTAGATAATTATGACATTCTGCACCAAGGCGGCGGGATTCTCGCTTTTAATTCCAATGAACACACTATTAAACTGTTTGAAGATTTTGTACACCAGTGTATAGCAACAAAACCAGAAGATCGACCCCCTGGTTTCCCGGAGTTCGAACTGCAAGCAGCTTTTAAAGAATACTACGACTCTTCTTTAGTGTCGCTCCTTCCTGAGCAATATGGTTATTTGTGCGAAGATCCTTACATGTATCACGCCATGAATAGTGGAAATACAATGCCTGAAAAAATGGTCATTCTTACTTGGGCAGAACAAATAGCCATTAAACTTAGAAATGTCAAACCAACTGAGTCAGAGCGATTTAAAAGATTTAAGAAAAATAAAGAAAATATATTATTTGGTTGCGGTTATGTAAAATATAACGACCTCGACGACCCTTCTAAAGGGTTAAATTATTTTGGCTTCGACTCTTATAAAACCGAAACCTTTGTGGATTTGGACATTATTAAAAATCATACTGATCATCTTTATTTTTGTTTTGAATCCTCTTGGGACAATGAAGAGGGTATAGAAAAAGAAGATAAAATAGTATATTTCGCTGACATGCAGAAGGCTGGTTTTCCAATTTTTGTTACTCAAGAAGCGGCTCCGTTCTTTTAACGCCAAAGGAAAAATTATGACTAATAGAAAATATTTACCCACACTATCCGAGCTTATAGATCGTCTCTCTATTGTTCAATTAAAAGAAGTGTTTATCCCCGAGCACAAAAATGAATACGCACAAGAGATTAGCGCCATCGTCCACGATATTCAACTATCTTTAGATGAAGGTGGAGAGATTACTGCCGAAACAATTAGAGCAATTGTTGTTCTTTCACAGATGAACTTACATATTTGGCACAATGAATCCAATTATCGCAAAGGTATTAAAGACGGTAACAATCTTGAATTAACTCATGGGATTAATGGAATTAGAAATACTGCTAAAAATAAAATCCAAGAGATTGTCGGAGGCAGAAAAGACTACAAAATTGATTGCCTCGCCGCAGATTTCAAAGATTGGGAAGTAAGCTGGTAGTGAAGGTTTTAGTCATTGGAGACGCCTGCGAAGATGTCTATATCTATGGAAATTGCAACCGTCTAGCTCCAGAAGCCCCCATACCAGTCTTCGTTCCTCAGAACAAAACCACCAACGGCGGCATGGCTATGAACGTTTTTGCTAATTTAAAGTCGCTTGGGACCACTTGTGATATTCTTCATAATATTGAAGAAATTACTAAAACACGATACGTTGACAAAAAGACTAATCATATTTTTTTACGAGTAGATACGGATGATAAAAAACTAGAGCGAGTTAAAGAAAAGCATCTTGATAAAGATTTTCTTAAACAATACGACGCTATTGTAATATCGGACTACAACAAGGGATTTTTGACAGAAGAAGATATCGAAAAGATTTGTTATGATCATCCTCTGACTTTTATGGATACGAAAAAAAATCTAGGGCGCTGGGCAAAAGACTGTACTTGGATTAAAATAAACGAAGAAGAATATGAGAAAACTTTTAATAAAATCTCACACTTAGATCATATTTTTGATGATAAACTCATCGTAACTTTAAGCGAAAAAGGTTGCCGCTACAAAGGAGATATATTCCCAGTAGAAAAGGTGGAGATTAAAGATCTAAGCGGAGCTGGAGATACTTTTCTCGCAAGTTTTGTTTCGGATTATCTTAAAAATAAAGATACTACACAAGCAATAATTTTTGCTAATGAATGCGCTACACAAGTTGTACAAAAGAGAGGGGTAAATGTCATTTAAAGAATATTACGAGCACTATCTAACACTACATCAAAACAAGTGGAATCGAAGATTGCACGTCCTTGGGAACGCCTCTACCGTTACATTCGCAACTCTTTGCGTTTTACATTCACTTTGGTTTGTGCTATTATTAACACCATTCATAGTTTATCCTTTCGCTTGGAGCGGGCATTTCTTCTTTGAGAAAAACAAGCCTGCTGCTTTTTCCAACCCCTTGTGGGCTAAAGCGTGTGACTGGGTAATGTTGAAAGATATTCTAACAAGAAAAATAAGGTGGTAAGGCATGGCTAAAGTATTAATCACAGGTGGTGCAGGATATATTGGAAGCGAATTAGTTCGATTTCTTCTTCCTGACCACAAGGTAACAGTTCTAGACAACCTTCTTTACGGAGGAGATTCTTTATTGAGATATGTCCCGGACAAAAATTTTGATTTTGTCAAAGGAGATGTTAGAGATACGAAGTTATTTAGAACCCTTCTAAACGAGTCAGACATTATTATCCCTCTCGCAGCCTTAGTCGGTTTTCCTTTGTGCGATAAAAGACCAAAAGAAGCTGTTGAAGTTAACTTCCAATCCAATGCTTGGCTATCGAATGTAAAGTCGTCTGATCAAATAGTCTTATACCCCTGCACTAACTCGGGATATGGCAAAAGCGTCGATGGTTCTGTAGTGACAGAAGAATCGCCTCTTAACCCTGTATCTTTGTATGGAAAAACAAAAGTTGATGCCGAGACCATTTTTAAAAAAACTGAAAACTGCGCGACTTTTCGTTTAGCCACCGTCTGTGGACCTTCAAGTAGAATGAGGACTGACTTATTAGTAAATAATTTTGTTCTAAGAGCTTTGCGTGATAGAATCCTTGTGCTCTATGAATGTGAGTTTATGAGAAACTATGTTCACATATGGGACGTATGTCGATCGTTTAAGTTTCTTATTGACAACTGGGATGACTGTAAAAACAACACTTATAATCTTGGACACGACGCCATGAATATGAACAAACTTCAGTTAGCCGAAAAGATTGCGGAACATACTCCTCTTGAGATCATTAAAGCAGAGTTTACCAAAGATCCAGACGTAAGAGATTATATCGTAAGCAGTCAAAAGATCTACGACAAGGGCTTTGAATGCCTCTATGACCTTGACACAAGTATTGAACAACTAATAAAAGCCTATAAGATTATTGATTCCCCGTGGTATGCTAACTACTAAATGAAAGTTATTTGGACTAATGGTTGTTTTGACATACTTCATCGCGGACACATAGAACTTTTTAAATTTTGTAAATCTCAAGGCGACTATCTTGTCGTAGGTATCGATACAGATAAAAGAGTAAAAGAAAACAAAGGACCTGATCGACCTTTTAACAAAGAGGAAGACAGGTCCTTTTTTTTGGAATCTATTAAATATATCGATAAAGTAGTAATGTTCTCATCCGACGAAGAGCTTGGGCAACGATTAGTAGAAAATGGCGTTGATATCATGATTGTTGGATCGGATTGGCAAGGCAAGCGCGTGGTAGGAGAGGAAAAGGTTAACAAAGTTTTATTTTTTGATAGAATAGGAACATATTCTACAACCAACATCTTGGAGGCGAACAATGACATACGTAGTTGATATCGATGGAACCATTTGTGAAAAATCTCCTGGTAATGATTATACCAAAGCCGTTCCTTTGCATAATAGAATAAAGATAGTTAATCAGCTTTATGATGATGGACACAACATTGTTTATCTTACAGCCAGAGGAATGGGTCGGCACAACAATGATGCTGAAAAAGCTATTGCCCAGTTTTACGAGATGACAGAAAAACAACTTGCTTCGTGGGAAGCTAAATACCACACTTTAATGCTCGGCAAACCAGCCGGGGATTTTTACATTGATGATAAAGGAATAAACGCACATGTCTACTTTGAATCAGGCTCCTGAAATCTCTCATGTCGAAAAAGGCTGGGGTTACGAAAAATGGATTGTAAATAAAAAAGAATATTGTGGAAAATTGCTATTTTTCCATCAAGGTAAAAGATGCTCTTGGCATTATCATAAATTAAAAGATGAAGTGTTCTATCTTCAATCTGGCGAGTTAATAGTAAAATTCTCCGACCAAGATGATATAGAAAAAGCAGAAGAGATTATACTCAAACCAGGAGGCAACTTTTACGTCTATCCAGGTCTACGACATCAAATGATAGCGCTTAAGCCATCACAACTGTTTGAGTTTTCAACAGAACATTTTGATTCAGATTCATATAGAGTGATTAAAGGAGATTAATATGAAACTCGTTGTTATTACAGGATGTCTAGGTTTAATTGGCTCATACGTCACCCGTAAGTGCCTCTCTAAGGGATGGAAGGTCTATGGGGTAGATAACCTCACCTATGCGGCAAACAAATCGTTTCTAGAGCTATTTAAGAGGGATTCTAACTTTACCTTCCTAGAAGAAGATATTGCTCAACTTAAATCTTTACCAGATTGTGATTATGTTATTAATATTGCTGCGGAATCTCACGTAGGTAATAGCATCATTGATAGTAGTGATTTTATCGAAACAAACGTAAATGGAGTTAAAAACCTGCTCGATCTTATACGAAATAAACCAGATAACACCATGAAGCGCCCCGTATTCTTTCACTTCAGCACTGATGAAGTTTATGGAGACATCACCGAAGGCGAGCATGTAGAGACAGACCCTCTTATCCCAAGTAACCCTTATTCAGCCTCCAAGGCGTCGTCAGACATGCTTATCTTGGCTTGGGCAAGGACTTACGGCGTAAAATATGTTATTGTTCGCCCCACAAATAACTATGGCGAAGGGCAATATCCAGAAAAGCTTATTCCTTTGTGTGTGAAGCTCCTCCAACGAGGAAAAAAGATTATGCTTCACGACGGAGGCGAACCAATCCGCAACTGGCTTCACGCAGACGATACAGCAGAAGCAGTTACAACTATCGTCGAGTCTGGAAAGACAGATGAAATATTCAATATTCCCGGAGACTTCGAGCAGAAGAATTATTTAACTGTTAAAAAAGTCATCGAAGCATACTATAATAATGATGTAAAATGGAAAGATTACGTGGACTTAAATCACAAACGCCCTGGACAAGATGTAAGATACGCTTTGAATGGCGATAAGTTAAGACAACTCGGCTGGAAACCTACAAAGGTTTTTGACGAAGAGATTATAAAGCTTGTTGAGTTTTATAAAGAGAATTTCAAATGGTAAGGAGAAACAAATGAAACTTTCAAATCAAGGAATGGGTACTCTTATGATGTGCCTTCAGAAATCCCTCATGGAACAAAGTGATATCATGCCTATGCTGCAAGAACTTAATTTCGAATTAGAAGGAGAAGAAATTGTTTGCGTCAACCCACCTAAGATAGAATTAAATACAACAGAATTTTATCAAGAAGATGAGGATGCCTAAATATTTTTATAAATGTGTAGACGAAACCTGCTCTCGCGTTTTTGAAATTGTTCATTCGATGTCTGAAAAATTAATATCTTGTTCGCAATGTACAAAAGATTGTGAACGAGATATTGCTATAGAAAGGATGCCTCCAATCTCTATTCAAATTATCAAAGAGAGAGAAACAATTAACCAAGGTAAGAAGCCAGGGGAATTGGTAAAAAAAAACATAGAAGAGTTTAGAAAAGCTCTGAAGGAAGAACAAAAAAAATTAAGCGATGTGGAATATAAATGAATAAAATAATTTTAGCTATTTCTGTTATTGTTAATTTACTTCTCATAGCATTTGTTGTGGGCTTGCTTCCTTTCTTGTTGTCTTCGTCGATAGTTGTAGTAGGGCTTCTTGTGTGGTATATTAAAAAACTAACAAGCCAGATTAATGATATAACGGCAAATTTTGATGATTTATACTCACAAATTGAAAGCTATGAACAACATGTTGAAAGTATACACAGTTTAGAAATGTTTTACGGAGATCAAACCCTCCAAGGGTTAATAAAACATTCACGTTCCTTGTTGAACGAAATTTATGATTTCCAAGAAAAATTTATTACACAAGAGGAAGAAGAATTTGAGCGAGAAACCGAAGACACGCAAACGCCGGAAGAAGAAAAATCTATACTTTACCGAAGTTCACCAGAAAGCGATAGTTGAGTACGCCTTAACAGATTGCAGAAAAGTAAGAACTGACCTTTATGTTCAATACATTGGTCCTGTTTTCGATGAGATGGTAGACAAGATTACTTATACCTATAAGTTTACTACACTACCTAACATTGATGTGCTTAAGGATGAATGTAAGATATGGCTTACTACCATTTTAGACAAGTTCGACCCTGAAAAAGGCTCCAAAGCCTTTTCTTACTTTAGTGTTATAACAAAAAATTGGTTCATCCATAAGGTAAAAAAGAACTCTAAAAACCTTAAGAAAGAGATAAACTATGAAGATGCTGTAGGAGAAATAGAACAACAATTCTTATCAGAAGAGAATGCTTATTTAGAAAAACGAGAAAAATACGAATTCTGGCAATCCTTGATGAAAGAATTCGATACGTGGGAAAAACAAAAATTAAAAGAAAACGAAAGAAAAGTTTTAAATGCTATTATTGATCTCTTCGATAATGTAGATGAACTAGAAATTTTTAATAAAAAAGCTATTTATATGCATATAAGAGAATTGACAAATCTTAATACTAAACAAGTGGTTAATAATTTGAATAGATTAAGAGAGAAATATAGAAATTTTAAAAAAGATTATAACAAGGATATATAAATGGCAGGCTCTGATTTAGAAAATTGTCTCGATGCGGCTTTAGAAAACGTTAAAAACGATAGAGCTTTGGCTTTAACGTTGCTGGCGGATCTAATGAAATACATCCAAGTAGAAGAAGCTCGTCATAAAGAAGTAGGTCTCACAGCCGCCAAATACCTTGAAACGTTACAACGCTCTAATGAGCAATTAGTAAAATTATCCACCTTGTTATACAAAAAGAATAATCAAGAAGTAGGTCTTACACCTGACATCAAAGAAGATTTATATTCTCTTATTCAAAACAGCGAGGACTAAACATGGGTACTAAATCTTTTCGCAGAGCACTAGAGGAACAAAGACAAAGCGAAGATGGCTTAAGATTTGTAAGCAGAGCTTTAGATTTGCTGGCAGAAAAAGATGAGATTTTAGATCACGGACCTTATCTTGCGTTTGTTTTGCGGGTAGAAATCCAAGAAGGTACGCACCCCAAGACAGGAGATAATGATTGGCTATCTAGGTTGCAATCCCAAGAAGTAAGATATCAAGCCGCCGCCTCCTCTAATTCTAAAAAAGTAAAGATACCTAATCCGGTCGCTGGTATAAGAAAAATGATTGTAACAGCCCGCGTCGCCCGAGATATTTTTCCTAGAGCCCCTAATAACCCATCACCAGGCTCATTCCCGCAACCGGACATTCACGCTTGGATCCCTTTCCCGACTCAGTTTGGTAATATAGATGAAGTAGATTCAGTTTCTAATTATTATATTACTCAGCATACCCAATTCATTTCTGAGTCCGAAAGAGTATTTGAGTATGGTATTCCTGCGCCCGGCAGTTTAGTACTTGTAGATTGGATAAAGAAGGGGCAAGATGGACCCCAAATGCCCATTTATAAAAGACCTTTAAGGACTGGGCAATCTGGCACTAAATCGTTACAAGACGAATGCAAAAAACAAAACCAGCAAACCAACCCTCCCCCCGGCAGTAGTAAACGTCAAAATACTCATCCCGGTAATAATAAAACAGGACATATCTCCCCACCACCCAACGCCGGGTTTCGCAACTACCCCATATATAGTCACTTAACACCCCGGCTTCGCGGAAAAGGAATTATTCAGGGCGGAACAACGAGCCGGGATTATTTTAACAGCGACCAAAACCTTTTGAATAATATAAATTATCTTTTAGCTTCCATGCAGGTAATGCAATATTACGTTCAAGACCTGGCTTTATCAGGGTGGATTCAAAAGCAATTTAAAATTTGTTCCAATTGGCCTGGTGTACGAGCGAAGATATACTACACGCCAAACGGAGGAGCGACCTATAAGGCACACGCTTCAGGGTCTCAACACAAAACAGGTAAAGCGGTAGATTTTGGGATTAAAATCTTTCCCACAATAGATAAAAATAACGCTCAACATCAACAAATAATGACGGATTATGTTACCGCTAATCATAAGAGAAGTTTTATGAAGTGGCGCAAAAAACGAAGATCGCGAAGACGCATGTCTGACGCCGACGCAGCGGTCGCATTCGCGGGAAAAGGGGTAAAATTGAGTTATGATTTTGCTTATGCTATCATAGCTTCTTTAATTGTAAAAGGAAAAATTAAAGATGGAGGTTGGGGAACTTACAAAAATGGTTCCGCCAAATCCACACGACAAGGCGGGACATATTACGACAGTTATAAAAATTTGTCTGCCGTTCCAGTAGATTCCACTCACTGGGATTACCATAATAATCGTCGCTGGATGTGGGTAGCAGTTGAAAGTTCGAGAGAAAAAAAATGGTTTCAAGAATATTGGAAAGCATGGCGGAAAAAGAATAATTTAACGCAACACCAAGCCTCAAAGATGAAATATTGGATAAAATTTCAGATGGATTCTAAATTTACCACTCCCCAGGTTGATAGCTGGTATGGAGCTTTAACCACAGGCGCAGCCGCCTCCTTCGGAACACCACTCCCCTCACCAGAAACGGTGTTGCAATATTGGACCGATAATAATTTAATTTTAAAAGTACAAGAAACAGGATATAGTAAGGCAGCTCTTAAAATCACCATTCCTCCTAGTACGCCCACCCCTACAAATACGTCTCAAGCACCGACACCTGCTGAAGCCACACCTCCCACCGCCGTAGCGGCGGTTATCCCTCCTCCTAATCAAGGACCGGGCTCCACCGGCGCCCAACACCGGGCAATGGCGATGGGCAACATGGGCACTCCCAGCGGCGGTGGCGGCGGATCTACTCCTCCTAAACCACAACCCACTCCCGCAACCGCTCCACCGACAACAAAAACTACTCCTAAGAAAGCCGACCCCACACAACCTAAAAATGATTGTGCTAAAACCCCCTCTGGGACAACACCTACCCCGCCATCTTCGAAAAAGAACACCAAGGGCAATAAAAATACAGCACCTCCCGGAAAATCGCAACCAGTTCCTAAAGCACCTCCAGGAACTATAGAATATCCTTCTCAAAAGCCTCAATGGAAGAAAAACAAATATAATACTGCCCTAAAAGCCACCATGTTCGTAATCCACGAGACAGGAAAATCCAAACCTGCTTACCATGTAGCTAAAGAAAATTATGAACGTTCCCAAAAACGAAATAAAGATGGTGCCGGCTGGATGCATTTTTACGGCGGTCGAGCAGGAGAAATCATCCAACAGCTTCCGACTAATTCTCCCGCCCTTCATGCCAACTGGGCTAGTACTAATGCTATCGGCTACGAAGTATCTAATCTTGGTGCTATCCCATCATCTTCTACGCTGCTTAAGAAAGCGATTATAGACCAACGAGGTCTTAAAATCTTGGGACCTGATGGCAACATTGGTGGTAAATTCGGCAACGGCAAAGTAAAATCTTTAGGCTTGTATCCTGGGAAAAATTACACGCTCCCAGGAGAAAAACAATGTTTAAAAGTCTGGGAGACGATCAAATGGCTGGTAGGTACATCAAAACCACAGAAAGAATTATCTTTAAGTATCGTTTTCCCTGCTGTTCTTAATGATACGACCAAGAAGATTGGAACAGGTCTACATAGCTCAAAACTGGGCGGGTCTTCAAAAGAAAAAGTTTTTGTTTGGGGAAGATTTAATCCATTAAAGCCGCCTTTGTTTAAAAATGGAAATTATATGTCTTCGTGGAAAAAAGGACAACCATCTACTTTTGAAAGTCGCTTGTCATGGAAAGTAGAAAAGCCTTTCCAACATGGTATTGTGGGACATCACAGGTGGCAAGACAACGACGGTTGCTTTATAGAGTTTTATTGTTTGGGCAGAGCGCTAGGAATGACTAGTCCAGACGCATATTTTGCTGCCATCGGTGCGTTAGCTCTAACCTCTGATAAGACACCAACAGGAGCAAAAAATGTAACTTTCCTCCCAGATTATAAAAAAGCTAACTATGTTAAAGTCGGTCGAGACATCTGGGGTAATAACGGCGACATCAACTGGAAACAATGGATGAGTAGCATTCCCAAAGCTCTTCTTAAAGATAGAGGTAAGAAGTATGAAACCGGTACAGGCATTTATGAAAAATTTATTTAAAGCCAAGGAGCTTCAACATGGTTCAATTTAAACAAAACAATCCTTATGAAGGCATGGCAGAGCCTGAAAAGACAGATTATTCAAACCAGGAGTCACGTTCAATGCCTCACCAAACAGGCATTGCAGGTGCTGAGTTAAGAGAGGCAATCGCCAGATTCAATCAGCTTCCTTGTGAAAAGGTTATTAAAGGCAAGAATGATGCTTATATTGTCCTGGGGCGAGACCGAACAGGAACAGCTTTGCAAGGCAAAGGGATGCAAGGAGAAGCTAAAAGCTCTGCTATTGATATTGTAGTAGGAAGATGGAGTGGCGCAGTCCCTGAGACAGATGAGAACAATCAACATCTTTATTTAGACCCAGAGTTCCACCAAGACGCCGCTAGAATATATGTATCTCAAAATACTGATATTGATAAAAGCTTTGGTCTGGCAGACGGCAAAGTAGGGCACTATACCGATAGGTCTGCTATAGCATTAAAAGCTGATGGAATTAGGATAATCTCTAGGGAAGGAATAAAGCTAGTTACAAAGAACGTGCCGGATAGTGATGAAAAAAACTCTAAAGGGGGTCCAATAGACTTGCCTCAATTTGGAATCGATTTAATTGCTAATAACAATGATGATGATTTGCAACCACTAGTGAAAGGAAAAAATCTTGTTTTAGGATTAAAATCTTTAACTCGGCACATTCACGATTTAAATAATATAGTAAAGAATTTCTTGCTATTCCAAATGAAATTCAATAAAGCAGTACAAGATCACGTTCATGTAAGTCCTTTCTGGGGCGACGATTGTGCCCCGTCAAACAATTTAAGCATGTTCGACGGACCTTTAAACATGAAAAATTTACAAGAAATTGTGGATGAAGATACAAAAAAATTCAAACGCAATTTAATCGGTTTTGAAATGAAGTATTTAAAAGATAGCGGAAAGAAATATATTAATAGTGAATATAATAATACAAATTAATTACTCTATGATATATAATAAAATCATTAGGTTAGGATAAACAATGGCGGAATTAGTAGATTTTATTGGGAAGCGAACAGATTATACCACAGGTGAAGCTGGTGACAATCACTATGTGTTTAATATTAGATTCCGCGACACCGCTGAACCTGTTGTGAATGCGTCTAACACTTTGAACTATTGGTTTGCCCAGGAGTCTGAGAACCCTAAAGCTCCATTCCATTTAAAAAATTATACTCTAGTTTCTTGGGACGGCATTAGATACTTTTTGAACAACTCAGAAAATAGATGGATAGGTAAAATTAAAGTCCTTGATAAAAACAAAGACTACGCAAGACAACCTGATGATCCCGACGCAGAGCGAGATTTTAGCGGCGGCTGGTCAAAAATTGAAGATATACCTGATTTCGATAAACAAAATAATGTCTATGCAGATACCGCGAGCGACCCTACTGTTATCCCAGATGCTAAAATTTTAAGAACAACAGGGAAACCAACTAGAGAAGGAGAATATTGGATAGATTTAAGCAAGATATTAACAGTGGGCTCAAGCGATTTTCAAGACCAGAATTCTTTTGTAGTAAAAGATGTTGTTTTAAGTAACCCGACTGATATAGAAAATTTACCTAAAGACACTGCATGGCGCTCCTCACCAGACAATACGATGTATGACGACACATTATATTATTATGTTCATATAAATTCTTATAAAAACAAAATACCCTCGGAAAAACTAGAAGAGCTGAAAAACATAAACCGTCAATGTATCATTAATGCAATAGCGGTATTGGCTGATAAGCAACAACGAAATATTGCTCTTTCTAAAGCAGAGAAGATAGCCGACTATCTTATGAAAGAACAAAGATCCGAAGTTATCAAAGAAAACGTTTCGAACCGACCTAACTCGTTCTATAAAGCTTTAGTGAGGATTCCTAAAGCCTATATCGATCCTTATGAAATCGTTCCAAAAGTGGTCTCTACGCATGTAGGAGTATTTAGATCGTGGAAGGTTCTAGAAGAGAGCTATAAGAAGGTAGTTGAATATTTTCGAAAACTAACGCCACTCGTTAAAGAAAATACTGTTCGATTAGATATGGAACAGGAAATAAAATTTTTAAAGAAGGTTTGGGTAAATCTTGAATCGATTAAAAACGATCCCGTGTACAGCGAGCTACGATTCTTCGGCGACAATGCAGCCGGTAAATACCATAAGATAAACGAAAGCACAATCATAAAATTTGGTTTTAATAGACGCAATAACTTTTCCCTCGAACAGATAGAGGCGGTTAATCTTATGGACGGGTCAGGCAATGCAAGTATTTCTGAACGTATCTTCCGAGGGATGATAGATCTTAACAAAACGGGCGTAAAAAACAATAGTACTTTTAAACGCGCCCGTACAATGCTTTACTTGATGAATCTAGACCTAATGGCGCAAGATATAGACAACAAAGCCTTCGGAGGCAAAAACAAATGGATTGACTTTTTATTCAAATATACCTATAAAATGCCTGACTTCCAGCCATCTAATACAACTTTTGATCAAATAAACTTCCAAAATAACGAAGTTGCATCGTTTTTAAACAAAATCGATCGTAAGTTAGATGGACCTAAAACATTGTTTTCTAACAATAAAATAATGAGAGAGATTAGCCCTGATATTAGAGGACTTGCCTCCGACGCTAAGAAATCGCTTTATTCTAAAATAGAAGACCCTACTTTACAAAAAATCTTTCAAACTATTGATGGTATCAATTCTTTAGAATCTTTATATACAGATGTTCTAAACAAAGTTCCCCTCGATAAACTTTTAGAGATGGGAAGACAAGTTGCTGACCCCATCGCCAAACAGCAAATGTTTATTAAAAAGTCCTCGCAATTAAAATCTCAAGCAAGATTAGCAGAAGGAAGGCTTGAAGATATGCGTGGAAAAAAGTCTCTGCGTAAAGTAGAGATTAAATCCCCAACAGAGAAAGCCATCACTGACTTGACGGGACAACAGCCTGATATGATTATGAAAGCAATCGAAGAGATTTTTGTAGAAACTTTTTGTAATCAATTAAAACATATTATAAATACCATTAGAAGATTGATGTTTTCTCCCGATACAATACAACATACGAAAGACTTTGGAGAACTTAAAATACAAAATACCGTAAAAGATAACCAAGATGAAATAATAAAAAATATTTTAAATTCTTTACCAGAGGGGAAAAATTTAGATATATTAGATGTCAGAAAAATTCTTCTCATAGTGTCAGAAAACTGCACCGCAGCGGAAATTGTCGCCCTTGCCGAAGGTGAAGCGCAATTGGCTATTTTAGAAATTTTAGGGTACTTGATAGGTTATGAATTTCCAATTTTAGCCGCCCGCTTGGATAGTGTTTATGATGTAGAAGAGTTTTTAGCATTGATTCTTAAACCTTTGAAATCACAATTAATCGAAGCCGCAGCAAAACTTCAATTTGATAAAAAAGAAGAAGAGACAAAAGCAACTTATTGCGCACCGGACTACCAAGAAATTACTAATCATTTATTGGACCGCTTCCCTACTGATTTAGCCGAAGCAGCCTTAAACGGCGAAAAAGAAAGCAAAGGTAATTTTTTAAGTTTATTAAATGAAATGGATACAGCGCTTAACCAAGATATAAATAAATTTATATTTGGTGATAAATTGGATGCAATTTTAAATCGAATTATGACTGAAGATCAAAGCTCTTCTTATTTGACAAACATGGTTATAGAAAGCTTTTTTTCCCCTTTTATAAGAAATTTTTCTATTGAAGGGTTGAACATCTCCACTTTCTTTTTAGAACCGCAGTTGGTAGATAAAGATGTTTCGGATAATTTTTCTCGAACAGTAGCTCCACCTGAAATAACCTCTCGTATCAGCGAAATGATAGCAAAGCGGGATGCTTTGACTTTAGAAAGAGATTCCCTCGATAGAGGTGATCACAAAGCAAAACGAAAGAAACTAAAAGAACAAATAAATGATATAGACTCTTTTTTAGAATCAACAACAAAATCAAAAAAAGTTGTTTTGGGATTAAAAAATAGAATTGAGTTTTTAAAACAGGCTTTTGCCGAAGGCGTAGGAACTTGGGAAAGAACCTCTACCAATCCTGTCACTTATATTCTTATCGTTCCTCAGACAGAAGAAGATACAGCGGGCACATCTAGTTTTGTAGAATTAAAAATTTACCCTATGGAAGAAGTTTATCAAATAGACCCTGATAAACCTTTGGCATATGATTCCTCTTGGAAAACAAGTGGCAATCTACAAGCCAAAGATTCGGTGAAAATTGAATTAAAAGCAGTCATTGCGGATGAGGTTGTTATCAACAACAGTAGCGTTATAAGTACGAAAGACTTGTCTATATACGACTTCATCTCTAATGATGATGCAGGATATACGATTCAAGCGTCAGCGTTTTCTAATATTATAAAAGAACAAATAAAAGACTACTTTCCAGATTATATAGTAACAGATGGTTTGGGAGAAGAAGATACACTAGACATTGGCAATGCACAAAGACTTCAACAAGTAATAAATGATTTTAAAAGTTATTTGTTCGATCTTTTAAACCAACAACTACTAAAACTTGTCTCTAAAGAAGCATCTCGTTCATCTTTTTTTAAAGAAAGTGTATTGTCGCAGTTGAGAATCGCATCCTTACCAGGCGACATCAATGCGTCGCCACCGCCTATCTGCGGCGACGCTTATTCTGAAGAAGTAGTACCTCCCGGTGATAGAACATTATTTCCCGATCTTTTTGATTTAGAAGATATAGTAGAGAACATTAAATTACGCAAAACATATTTTGATATTTTGACTACTTCGGGACTTTCTCCTTTAATTTCAACACGATCACCATTAGACAATGCAATAATTTTTGAATCTATAGACTTGTTATTACAAATAACATGTTTAGAATTTTTGATGAGCGGAATATTCATTTATGGAGAAATAAGTTTAGATACACTTCTAAAAGATAAGAATAACTTTAAAATCTTACAAGATGCTTTGGACTTTTCACTTGAGAATCTAGGAGATGATTTTGAAGTAGTGTTCTACGATATATTAGAAGAATACGCCCACATCCGTCAAGATGGACCGCTTGAAGCCAGTGTAATGCGTCCAATGCCTGTTTTTTTCTCCTCGGAATCTTCTCAAATTGATGATGTAGTTAAATTCTTTTTGACAGAAGCACTTGAAGATATTTTTCCTATTTTTCAACGGATTATACAAACATTTTCTTCAACAGATAAATTGTCACCCAACGAATTGTTGGATCTTGTTCCGATAATGGACGTAGCTCCTCAGACAATCACTGATAATGTAAGGTTTGATTTTAGTAATGAAAAAACAAAAGATGTATATGATTATGGAGGTATTGTAGTAGAAAAATACATTAAAGCTATATATACACCTCCAGTCGGCTTAGAAAACAAAAGCTGGTATCATCCAGCTCACTCTGCCCTGTATAAGATGCTGATAATAGACCCTCAGACCCCTTCTTCTTACTTCCAAGACGAATCGGGTCAGTGGATAAGGAAACAAGGCTCTGCTGAAGAAGTAGCCAGAAATACAACCATTGAGAAATGGTTAAGCGACACAAATGAAAAAGTAAATCTTAATCAAGAACAGCGAGCCGACAGCCTGGGCAATATTGGTGTATCCCGGGAAAGTGAAAAAAAAGCCGAGCGGTTGAAGAATTGGCTAGAGGTATACCACAGCGAAGGACTATCGGGTATTGAAAATCTTGATATTCCTGGTTATGAAGATTTCGTGGTTGAATTAAACTCTTTTGATTATTCATCGTTAAAAAACAATGAAGTCTTTCCAGTCGGCACAAAAACCGGAGTTGTAAATTTAAAATCATTCAAACATCTTCAACAACAAATTATTGATTATAATGAGCCTTTCCTAGCAGCCATGCAAGATAAATTAACACTCTTAAACGAATCTTCAACATTTAAAAATAATTTTCTAGCTATCGAAGAAACAAGAAACGGGTACATTATGGAGCTAGATGCACTTGGTATTGAGTTAGATAAGTATTTGCTTGATTATTTGAATACTTTTAGAGATGGAGGTGCCAATAAAGGTAAAGATTATATTGTTCAAGATAGCACTTTTCGATTCGACGCTGAACCTTCAATGGATGCCACCCCTCACATTTTTTCTGATCAAATTATATTCGAATGGGTATCAGGAAAGTCCCCGTATTACCATGAGTTAACAAAAATTCTTGGCGGAGGTCCAGTTCAAAAAAATGCCGAAGAATGGTGGGGATTAGAATATCCAGGGTACGAGCTTGCACAAAAGTATTGGATGGCTGTACTCGCAATAACAGGGATCCACCACAATTCTTATCTAGAAAACTTGTTTGATGAGGACGCCGCCAAAACCGCCTTTGAAAGCAACATGCAAGACTATTTAGCGGGTGACAAGTGGATGGCAGAAAATTCTCCGTATCTCTTTGGCTATACCGCAAAACTAAAACAATTCTTTTTTCTAAACCCGCTTTTCGGTAAATTAATATCCACTCTCGTAGGAGGCTCGTTTTACAGTGACATCTCGGGGTTTAGTTCGGCAACGCAGGCAGCAGCCAACGGCGACGAAAGTTGGGTCCCATACCATCTTGACTCCAGCCTGCTGACAACTCCGATACCAACGCCAGGCAGCCGAGGTACTGAAAACGAGGTCGCCTTGCTAAATGAAGGACACAAAGCCATCATGCGCGGCGTGGGGCTGCAATCCTATTACGATGGTTTAGTTAAATATTATGAAAATAGAGTGGATCCGTACTGGCGTCAATGGAAGGAACAAATTCAGGGCTTGTTGAACCCACCTGAAAAGGCTTTAGAAAAATTTAACCACTGGGACACTCAACGAAAAATAACTGAAAAAAGAATAGAATGGTTTGAAAAAAATATGGAAGCCATGAAAGCTACATATGAAAACTTTTTGTTAAAGCAAGAAGAAGTTTTAAAAAGCACCCAAGAAAGGTCGGCTCTTTTATCCGAAGCTGAAGTTAACTTTGAAACAGACATTGATGATTCTAGCAGATCTTATGAAATGTATACTGATCCTAAAAAATGGTTGGAGAACGCTGCATTTATTAGACAACAACTTTTAAATAAGGTGAATAAGGAAAAAAATGATAATGTCATTACTGGTGATTATAAGAAATACTTTGGATCGTTGAAATACGGTGTTAGGGTTTCCTACATTTTCCCTAATTTTGAAAATATTAATGTTCCTCCCGGTCTTCAACATAAATTACAATCCATACTTCCAAATCCGGCTGATGATAAAGCGCGTCTGGGGGAGATAAAAGATAATCTTAATAATTTATTTAGGGAACCCACCCACAGCCGCAACATTTTTCACAAAGCTTTTAAATTAGAAGAAAAATCAGTATCCAACACAAGTGTCCAAACAACTAAAATTAATTTGCTCCCCTTGGTCACTTACGAAGAGGATATAAATAACTTTTTCTACCCACCAGATGAACAAACAGGACCCACAATTATAGAAGGGATGTCGGTTCCTATTGAGAATATATCTATTTCAGATGAAAAAAAGTTTCCTTTTAATGATCTTAAAAGCTCCTTGATGGAAACCCTTGAATATAAAGAAATATTTTCTGAATGTATGTATTACGGCGAATTAATCAATTGTATGGGATTATACAGCAGTCTTGTAACTTTAAAAGACTTTTACAACGCATCCGATACAGGAATGTTCTCTGGTACAAAAATTAATTTAAAAAACATAATTGAAGGGGTAAAAGAAAAAAAAGATTTCAGAGAAATATCAGCCGATACTTCTCCGCTGGACAAGATGAAAAATAATTTCCTTTCATTGTCAAATGCAGCAGACAACCCAAGACCGGGAGGAAGCAATCCCCCTAGTAAGACAGGATATGCTGCTGTCTTTGCAGCAAAAACGGCATTAAAAATATTGAAAGGGGTCGTCGAGACGACGGACCCAGCCATCATCCAGGGTAAAAAAATTCAATCTGTTTTAGTTGGAGCCATCAAAGCGTCCAAAGACATCTCAGAGACATTAGCACAAGTAACGGGAAATGAAGTTCCTTCTAATAACTCAGACAGTTTTAGTCAAACTGAAAAAACTCTTGTCAATGATGCCATGCTCGGTCCCATTGTATTTATAGGGGTGCGACCATTCCCTCCTATCCCTTTCCCAGTAGGAAACCCTGTTTTTCCTTTGACAGCCGCCGGTGCCACTTATCTAGCTTTGACAACTGCCATGTCTTTGGGCGAAGGCACCGGAGACAAGAAATCTAATGCAGAGGAAGATGAAGCTTATTGCGTAGAAGAATAGGTTTAAGAAGTAATGAGGGTAATATTTTTTATAAATCTAATTAGTTAGTAGAGGAAACATCATGGGCAACAAAGGTTATTCTCCGTCATTACCATTAACATCTTTTCCCATTCATTATAAGATGCTTAATAATATTGGAGACAATATTAAACAAAACTTAAAAAATCTTATTTTAACTATTCCAGGAGAAAGAGTAATGATGCCTGAATTTGGAGTAGGGTTAAAACAGTTTATCTTTGAACATGCTAAACAAGAAGTAGCAGCTGAAATAGATGGAGCTATTAGGGATGCAGTGGAAAAATATATGCCTTTTGTGCAAATAATAGATATTGACTTCCCTTTGGCGAATAATGGACAATTTTTAGATGAAGAAAATCTTTTTATTGTATTATCTTATGCAGTACCTCCTCTGAATTTACAAGATAATCTAATTATTACATAATGGAAAGACAAAGATGGTAAAAAAATTCACCCCCCCTATTGATTATACAGCGAGAGACTTTGATTCTATTAAATCTTCGTTAATAGAATATGCTAAAAGATATTACCCAAACACTGCTACAGATTTTAATGATGCTTCTTTTGGAGCACTGATGGTTGATATGGTGTCTTACGTAGGAGATGTTTTATCTTTTTATCTAGATTATCAAGCATCCGAATCTTTTTTAGATTCCGCAATTGAGTTAAAAAATGTAATACGTTTAGCTAAACAATTAGGATATAAATATGACTCTGAAGTCACTGCCTACGGTATAGTTTCTTTGTATATTCAAGTTCCTGCCAATCCTTCAGGACTCGGACCCGATACGCGATATTTACCAGTCCTTCGAGAAGGAACTAGAGCTTCTTCTACATCTCGCGTACCTTTTATTTTATCGCAGGACGTGGATTTTAATTCAGCCGACGCGCAGGTTTTAGTAGCGCAAGCGGATGAGACAACCGGCAATCCTTTATCTTATGGTGTTAAAATGTATGGAGAAGTAGTATCCGGCGACATTGGAACTTACACATTTCCTCTTGGAACTGATGTTGCCTTCCCAAAGGTTTTCTTAAACACCCCTTCAGTTGCAGAGATTTTATCGGTGTTTGACGGCGAAGGTCATGAATATTATGAAGTAGAATATCTCTCACAAGATATAATATATAAAAGCTTGCCAAATCGCGGTGCCGACAAAGACACTGTTCCGTCTATTTTAAAAACTGTTGCGGTGCCTCGTCGTTTTGTTTTAGATAAAACTCCTGAAGGATCTTTTTTACAATTTGGTGGAGGCTCCACTTCAGACGCTATTATTAAAAATGATGATATCCTTAATCCTAACAATATAGCTCTTAAGATGCATGGAAAAAGTTATATTAGTGCTACTTCTTTTGATCCTTATAAATTAACTAAAAACAACAGCCTGGGTGTTGCGCCCTCTAACACAACTATCACAGTTACTTATCGCTCGAACCTAACTGGATTAATTAACTTGGGTGTGGGTGAGCTATCCAGCATAGATGTGGCTTTAATGCTGTTTGAGGAGGAAAACTCTCTCACACCAGGAACAATGCTGACTGTGAAGAACAGCTTAGAAGTAACCAACGAAGCTCCTGTTGCTGGAGATGTACAATTTCCAACTCTTGATGAAGTTAAGATTCGCGCCCAAAACGCTTATTCTACTCAAAACCGAGCGGTAACCGTAGATGATTACAAAAGCTTGGTATACAGGATGCCTCCTAAGTTTGGCAAGATAAAAAAATGTAGAATTATGCAGGATAAAGACTCTTTTAAACCCAATATGAACTTATACACTATCGGTGTCGGATTAGAAAACACTTTACAACCTTTAAATAATAAAATTAAAGTAAACTTAAAAAATTGGCTTTCTAACTATAAAATGATAAATGATACGTTGGATATTTTAGATGCAAATATTGTAAATTTTGGCATAAAATATAAAGTTATAGGAGAAACTAATATTAATAAATTTGATTTAATGCAAGACATCTCTGTAGCGCTTGAAAATCACTTCAGCAATCCGCCGGAAATTGGCGAGCCTTTTTATATTACAGATGTTTACAATGTTATCAATGTGTTAGACAATGTAGTGGACACAGTAGATGTAGATGTTTTTATTCAAAATGGCGCCCTATATTCTGACTACAGTATTAATCTAACGGAAGCTATATCTCCTGATGGAAGGTTTATTAAACTACCGCAAGACGCTATATACGAAATAAAATTTATAGAAGATGATATTCAAGGTAAGATTGTATAATGGCTATTAAACGATATTCTGCAATTAAAGATACCACAATTTCCAATGCTTACAGATCTAATTTAAGTGGCACCGCCACCGGATCTAATATGGGCTCGGCAGACGCTTTAGAAGTTTTTTCCATATATGGTCAGATATCTAATAGCTCTGGCTTTTCCAGGGAACAGTCTCGTATTCTAATACAGTTCCCTGCCACCGGAACTACAAGCATTAAATCGGATCGAAATGCTGGAACTATTCCTGCCTCGGGAAACGTATCGTTTTATTTAAATTTGTACAATGCTGTAACTCCAAACACAGTTCCAAAGAAGTTTAAATTAAACTTATATGCCATTGACGCAGGTTGGGACGAAGGTTTTGGTTTGGACATGGAGGAGTATAAAAACATTGGAGTTGCCAACTGGGATCAACGAGCCGCCAATGCTGATTGGTCTTATACAGGAGGCTCTTACATCACTACTTCTTCGATGACAGATGGCGGAGCGTATGCATTTTTTGAAGACGGAACAGAAGATCTATCGGTAGATGTTACTCCGTATGTAGAGTCGTGGATCAAAGGAGACGCTGGCAGCGGCTTTGATAATTTTGGATTTTTAGTTGCCTTTACTCCTACTGAAGAAAGCGCTTCTCGATCCTATTATGATAAAAAATTCTTTGCTAGAAGTAGCGAGTATTTCTTTAAGCGACCCAATATCGAAGCAAGGTGGAATAACTCTAACACTGATGACCGAGGCAAGTTTTATCTTTCCAGTACCTTGGCACCAGCCTCAGATAATATCAACACTCTATATCTGTATAATTATGTTAGAGGTCAACTGCAAGATATTCCTGGTCTCGGGAGTGATAAATATATTTATGTGAGCTTATTTTCTGGCTCTATTCTCAACACAATTCCTACTGGCGCTGCATTGGAACTTTCAGCTGACGACGCCGGTCGGGTCAGGGCGGATTATAACACTGTAGTAACCGGCGGTATCTCCTCAACAGGCATATATACAGCTTCTTTCGCATTTACAGGGTCTTCTTCGTTGACTGATGTCTTCGACGTCTGGTTCACAGGAAGTCATACTCACGGTCTCGCTACGACCGCAACTAATCAATTCCATACGGGTAATGTTTCAGTTAAACAATTAGATGCGTCAAATGTCAATCCTACTCCTCAATATGTTACAAAAATTACTAATTTAAAGCCATCTTATACTAGAGACGAAGAACCAAAGATGCGAGTATATACAAGAAAAAAAGACTGGTCTCCAAACATATACACTGTTGCAAACTCCGATATTCAGACTGACAATGTAGAAAAATCTTATTACAGAGTTATAAGAACTATAGATAATTTAGAAGTCATCTCTTATGGTACGGGAAGCGATCAACAGACCAAATTATCATACGATGTAAGCGGAAATTATTTTAACCTGGATATGAATCTTTTAGAAAGCGGCTACATGTATGATTTAAAATTTGCTTACTATCTGAACGGCGCGTATAAAGAACAACCAGAGAGTTTTAAGTTTAGAGTGGAGGATTAAAAATGTCTCTAAAGGACTTATTTAAAGACATTGAAAGAATCGGAACAACCACCACCGCTTCAGCACCCGATGTTCCTGTTATTAAAGACGAAATAGAATCGGTTAGTTTTGCGCGTCAGGTTCAAGAAAGACAAAAATCGTTTGTTCCTCATGTGGATTTCACGCAAGCTAAGAACTTTGCTAAATACGGTTCCGCAGAAGAATATTATGCAAAAGGTATTGAATATATTTATTCATACTACCCTTATGACGGCTCGCTAAAAGAAAAAGAAGAGTGGTATAATGATGTTACTTATTTAGAACAATATGTATTTGATCATGAATATCCTCGCACAAATGGATATGTGATTTTATCCGCTGACGGTTGGGGGACAAGCACGATAACCGATGGTTATGGTCTTCCCTCGTCACTAGAGTACATACAAGTTAAAAGTGGACCTCATGAAAAAAACATATGGGATGCAAGCAAAGACAGAGAAGAAAATTTAAAATTCGCTCTTACCGGAGGTCTTACAGTAGAGTTTTGGCTAAACAAGACTGAGTTTGTAACTACAGAGACCAAGAAAGAAGTTATTTTTGATTTATGGAACGGGAAACACTTTAATGATACTGAGTATGGTAGATTTAGAATAGAACTCTCGGGAACATCTCCAGGCGCAGCCTTCCGACTTACTGCTTTATCAGGCACAAGTGGTTTTCACGATGCACCAATTGGAGAAGTAGTTACACCGTCCGTAGTTTCTAACGGGGATTGGTCACACTATGCTTTTTCTCTGCACAATACAGGTTCCACCGTCTTGGTAGAAATGTATAAAGACGGCGTATTTATAGAATCAGCCGCAACTGGAAGCGTCGTCGGTCATGTCACCGGTACTATGATTGCTAATATAGGGGCTTTGCGCACTGCTACTTTAAATACTTCTGCCGCCACGGGTTCGGGTAAGCTTTCGGGCTCCCTGGATGAATTTAGATTTTGGAAGTCACGGCGCACCGCCAGAGATATTGGAAGATATTATATTTCTCAAGTCGGCGGAGGGACAAACACTGACGACGCTAATACAGAATTGGGGCTATACTATAAATTCAACGAAGGCATCGTAGGTGACAGTACTTATGACCGAACAGTACTCGACTACTCGGGTCGTCTTAGCAACGGCGTCTGGACGGGATATACTCCTAATTCTCGTAACACAGGTTCAGCTATGGTTCTATCAGGAGAAACTACTTTCGAGTTTAAAGATCCTATAATTTATTCTACGAACCCTTCAGTCGTAGCTCTTTTAAATTCAAAAAAAGAACTGGGAGAGAGATATGATATTAATAATCCCGCAAATATGTACAACAGTTTTCCTTCTTGGATTATAGACGAAGATAGCGACGCAGGCAGCGAACTAAAGAATCTAACTCAAATCATGTCTAGTTATCTCGACGAACTATACCTCCAAATAGAAAATGTACCCGCAATCAAAGATAGAGAATATCCTTCGGGTAGTTTATTAACTGGAAGTTTTAAGCCTTATCCTTTTTCTAAACAATTACTTACTAGTCACGGATTTAATACGCCAGAATTATTTGTTGACACCAGCGTTATAGAACAGTTTTTGTCCCGCAACGAAAAAATTAAATATGAAGAAAAAATCTATAATACAAAAAACCTTATTTATCACAACATTTATAATAATTTATTAAATATCTTTAAATCTAAAGGAACAGAAAAGTCCATCCGTAATTTGATCAGAGCATACGGAGCCAATGAAGATATAGTGGCAATTAATGTTTACGGACACAACGAGCCATTTGAATTAAGAAAAAATGTTGAACAAAGAACTTTTAGAAATAAAGTTATAGATTTTAATCAAAGTGATAGAAATGTAGCAACTATTTTTCAATATCAAACAGGCTCGGGCACAACCTCTTATATTTCTGGCTCTAGGTTAAATGACCTTACAGTACCAAACACTGTTGAATGTGAAGTATTTTTCCCAAAAAAAGCACAACAGGGTCTCTCTAGCTACTATTATTATCCTACAATTACGTCCTCGTTATTCGGTCAGCATACTGTTAATTTAGGTGCAGGCGATATTAATGTTTTGCAGTGGGCAGATAATGATGATGCTTCTTTCCAAGTATATGCTGTCAGGGATGTAATTGACTCAACGAGAGCTAAATTTGTTGTTACTGGTGCTGCTTTTGCTCCTTTAACAACTAGTTTCTATTCCCATGTTTATGAAAATTCTAAATGGAACTTTGCTGTTAGATTAAAACCTTCCCGTGAGTTTGGAGATTTAGTATACCACGGTTCTAACACCAGTTATTATTTAGAATTTTATGGAGTTCATGAATCAATGGGCGCCATCGAACATGAGTTTTTTCTTACAAGCAGTCTTTCTGCTACCGAAGGAGAAGCATGGTCTAACGCACCCAAGCGCCTTTACGCCGGCGCCCACAGAACAAATTTTACAGGTAGTTTGCTTGAACATACTGATGTGAAAATAGCTAATGTGCGCTTTTGGTTGTCCTACTTAAACAACGAAGTTATTCAAGACCACGCCAAGAGTTATGAAACATATGGACCAGCGCAGCCATTAAACGATGAAGGTTTTACACATGTAAATCTCGATAATACAGAAATTCCTTCTTTAGAAACTTTAGCATTAAATTGGAATTTCCGAAATGTTTCTTCATCCGCTGACGCTAGTGGTCGTCTGTTTATCGACGATTTTTCATCTGGTTCATCTGAAATGGCTAGTCGATATTCTTGGGTTGGAGATATTACCAAACAATTGTACTCAGGGAGAGCCGACTTCTTTTTAGCTAATGAACCTAAAGCCTCGGATATCGAATTCACATTTTCTACTAGAAATAGATTACCCGAAACTTTTATTAGTTCCGATATGATTTCTATTGGTGAAGACGCAGATAAAATTTTCACCTTAGATAGCCGACCAGTTCATTATTACTTTTCTATTGAAAACAGTTTGTACCGAGTTATTTCTGAAGAAATAATAAACATTTTTTCATCTATTATTGATTTTAACAATCTTATCGGTGAGCCAGTCAATAAATATCGGGAAACTTATAAAGATTTGTCTAAATTAAGACAATTGTTCTTTGAAAGAGTAGAAAATAAACCTGATATTGAAAGATATTTTACTTATTTTAAACATATAGATAGCTTCCTTCAGCAGTGCCTGGAAAAGCTACTTCCAGCATCAGCCAATGTTTCTGATTCTGTTCTTAATATTGTTGAAAGCCACGTCCTAGAAAGAAATAAATATAGACATAAGTTTCCTACATTAGAAAGCAAACAAGGCGACCCTGAAGCCGCCATCCTTGGTATAAATGAAATGCTTTTTGATTGGAAGCATGGACATGCGCCCGTGTCAAGTAGTAATGTCGCGGGTGTGTATCCTCACCTTGAAGGAACTGATCAAAATCAAAATTGTATTTACTGGCATGATTTAGCAGAACGAGGAGGCTCTGTTTTAACTTCTGGCGATGCAACCGTAGATGAACAGAGAGAAACAATAAAAGATATTGTAAACTCTAGTGTATCCGGGAGCAATTACGCCACACGAAAGTTTGCCCAAGTTTATAATTTAACTACGAAAGAGCCTCTTGATCTGGGAGGCGGAGCAAACTTAAAATCTAACAATATATTTGGATTTTACCGCCAAGTTATTAAATTCAACGACCGGACCAATTATATTAAAATACCTTTCGCTGAAAGCAAACTTAATAAAGATTGTAAGGAAGACACAGAGCCGCAAGAATTAACTAAACGAGTAATGGATGTCCCAGCTATTGCTTACAACGATGGCGAGCCTCCCCGAGCTAATGATTACAAAGATGGAAGTGCAAATTTATTGCTGCCGTTTACTGTTTTTTCATCTTCCTTAGACACAGGCTATTTAGGGATCATTTCCGACGCTCATAGCGCTTCTTTTGAAAATATGCACCTAGATGTTGTAGGAACGCACGGCACTAGACCGATGCAAGGTCCGTTCACAGAAAAATATGTCGGCGGTCTTCAATATCGCCACATTAACGTTAATTATTCTGCTTCTGCGGTTACTAACTCCGACACCACAGCGCGATTACTTGATACTCCCCTTACAAGACCAGAAGGATGGTTCTTAAAAGTCCCAACAACCCCAGGACACGCTGCAAGCCTCTTAAGCGAATCTTTCTCCGCAACTGACCCTGTGGGTTGGACAAATGTAGGAAGTACCGCTACAGGACCTTCTGGGTGGATTCTGACGCATTCTGGTCCCACTCCTTCCATGAACACCGGACCCGATGCTTCGTTTGACGGGGATTATTACGCTTATGCGGAAACTTCAACTCCCAATCACCCAGGCAGTGCTTTTGGTTTAGTAACTCCAATAATTGACGCTGCGGACATGGGCGGCGACAATTTCAGCGCCTCTTTTTATTATCATATGTATGGTACAAACGTCGGTAGTCTTAAAGTCCAACACTGCACCAGCCCTTTATTCGGAGCAAGTGTAACTGATTTATCAGTGGTCTGGGATTTTGTATCTGCTCCTGGAGCAGCTTCAGAACACATCGCAGGACAACAACAATCCGCTGCAACTGATCCTTACAAACAAGCTCAAATTGATCTTTCTGATTACGCAGGAACAGAATTTTACTTACGCTTCTTTTACGAAGGAGGTATAACTTATTTATCTGATGTTGCAATCGATGCAATACAAGTTTCTGGTACATCAGGTGGTTCCACTTATAAACTTTTAGATCCTTCTTGGGACAATCCTAACAAGCCAAGAGCCATGTATTACCGCGATGAAGTAGCGAAAAGACCTCTTAATATTAGAAATATTAAAATGACAGGATCTTCTCCTACTATTATTGGTAACTATTCTCACAATTATGAGGTGGTCAACATTCCGGGAAGAAATGTAAATAATTTATGGTTTGTACAAAACTCCGGTGCTGTGGGACAAACAGAGGTTTTATCCGATTATATAACCTCTAGCTATGATTACTCGCTAAAAAACCGGGATACTCTCCAAGATGGTAGTAAAAACCGCACTGTGATAGTGGAGAGATTTTCTGCACCCGGCGGTCCTGAAGTGATGAGTCGTGGATTTTTAGATGTAACCTCGGAAACGTACTCCGTTTATAACTGCTTAAACTACAGAAACTCCACTGTCCGAAACAACTTAAATCTTTGGGAAAAACATCATAGTATATGGGGAGGGTACGATGGAGTTTATGGCTCCCCCACGGCATCATATCATCAGGTTCAAAGGAATACAGGGTTGAGGCTTCAATTGAGTGGAAATTTAGTATTAGCAGGGTCGAGTGTCAATAATGGTATGCCCGTTATAACTGCCTCTTATTATGATAATGGCTTTGTAACCCATCAGATTCCACAAACCGACGCCGGATATGCTTGGATTTCTGGTTCGATTACTGGGTCGCTAATTTAATGAAAACAACTATTTAAGAATAACATGAACGACGAAAACTTAACATTTATTAGTGCAAGCGAATACGGCTCTATCCAGGGACCTGCTCCCAGATCTTGGGGGTACGCAACTCCATGGACTCAAACCGGATTTGTTCCAACAGATTTTGCTGGAATGAATACTAATGTTCATGAAGATACTGACTCTCTAACTCACACTTTAGGATATCCAGCAGGGACAGGTCTCGTAACTGGGGTTCCTGCATATAGAAATGATGTATTCGCTCCAAACGTAACTGGTGATTACAAAGTGTTCGGCGCGGCAACAATGTTTAACGCGCTGATCCTCCACCGTCAAGGTCCTTATGGCTGGCCAACTTGGAAACAAATCCGCACCGGCAACCATCCTTTGGCGCGATATTGGAAAGAAAATAGCACCTGGACTATTACTCTAAAACCTAGTATCAAACAACTTGCTAGCCTGATGTTTTATGATAACAACGCTACTAATTTAGCTGAAGCGGCTCAAGGAGCCCCTATCAACCTACAGTTTGTGCAATCCCCAATCAGTAATAGAGAGAAGCCTTTGGTTCATTCTTTTCTGGTGCAGCAAGACGATAAGACAAATCATTTAATTCTTAAAAGTTCGTATGCCAACTTGAAAGAGCAGTTTGCTAACAATAAACAAAATCTGTGGTCTCTTAAAACTAACAAATATGCAGCTAATATAGAGATAATTTATGATGATTTAAAAAGCATATATATCGATGAAGATTATGGCACAAACACTCCATTTGAGCGATTTTTAGTTTTTAGATATGGACAAGGGATTTATCCCAAACAAACTAATAAATTTTTGCAGAGAACGCGCCAAAGAACCGTATATGCAGAAGCCGCCGGGACTGGGCTTAACGGTATCGATCAGATCAATCCAAGAACTTTTTGGAAGGTGGTTTCTGCTTCAGCCACCCCAGTTAAGACCGTCTCCGAATGGGATTTAAGCCCGCGAAGGATAAGAACAGCGGAAGCATTAAACTCACAAGGAAATATTATAGGAGCTAGAACCCTAAGTGGCTCTGCCCTGGGAAGCCAACCATACTCCGGTCTAATCTCGCCTGGAATCCGCAGTGTGTGGTCGCTAGACACCGGAATTAATACTGGTAGTGCATATTCTAATGGCACGATAGTCGCAGGCGAATTAGGATGGAGACAAACTCAAGGAAGCGTCGGCGGCTTTAGAACCCAGGCTTATAATACTTGCTCCGCCGGCGCTTACAGACAAGATTTACGTGCAGATTACAGCGGCACCTATACTCAAATACCTGTATACGCTGCTGACTTAATCTCTGGTAAACAAGCTTTTTTCAATTCTTATGAAGATTTTGCGGAGGATATTAGAGGACTCGGTAAAGGAATGTCTATTCTACCAGAATTTAAAATTTCAGAGCATATGGAATATTATGTGGCTGAGAAAGATGGAGACTTTTTAGCTCGTAACGATGCTTATCTTTCCTTAGAAGGCGCAGCAGTTACTTCTAGCGCTGTCACTAAGCTAGAGTACATTGGTGCGAGAGACAAAACATTCATAGCCAACAGCCGCACAGCAGGAATGAACGAAACGTTTTTTTCTGATTATTCTAATAGCGATTTTCTTAAATATTTTTCCATGTTTAAAAATGATCATAAAGGTAAAGCCAAAATTGCTAGCTATACTTTAAAAACTACAGGTATTAAAAAACTATTACCTTATAAAGGTTTTTATCCCCATCAAAGAGCACTTCAACTGGCGACACTATTTTCCCAATCTTTTGCTGAGAATTATAATGCCAACGGGACTCACACTAATACTTACTCCCCTAATGAAAGGGCTGGGTGGAACGCGATGTTACGCCCATTTTTCAATCCAGGTATTTGTTTTAACTCTTTGAGATCCTCTGTAGCTGTTAACTTTCCAATGATGACCGGATCATCTGTGGTGGATCTAGGGATAGAAAACGTGGGGGATATCCTTGGATACACTAGTGTGGGCGGCGGGGTTTCTAATTACAAACTTCCATTTGAAGCTATTATTTCACCTGATCAATATATTCCCATCGGCACCGCCGCCTCCCCTAAATATTTATTAAATGACGAAATTACTTTAGGAGATTGGGCAATAGGTACATACAACTTCAACACTGCACACGCACTTTATGGAGCCATACATGGTGAGTTATATTCCTTAGCAGCGAATAACTTTTTTGGAGAAATACCTCGCTTTTTCTTAGAAAATAAAAGTTTTACTAGCTTGACTTCTTCACCCCAAGGAGAGTGGAAAGAGGTTGTTCCTACCAAAACTTATTATATGGACGTATCTTTGTATAAAACTAAAAATATGTTACTGTCTGAAGGAAATGGGGAGGATAATTTGCGCGGCTCAATTTATGGAAATCCCAATGCAAGCACCTATGCAAACGATACGCACTCTAATAAATTTAAAGATCCTGCTTATGCGGCATATACGCCACCGTATTTTTATGAAAAATCAACCGCCCGGATTGCTTACACCCCAAGCACACCAGGACGCCCTACAGTGAAAGAACTTCTTTCTCGTATTGAACAAACCATTTCTTTAAGTGATGATTTCGTTGTTAACGAGTTTGGAGCGACTGCGGTTTCTGGTACTTTTTATACCGGTTCCTCTTACAATGTAAATGCTTTCGACGGCGGCGATTTAGCCTCATCAAACCGCATGAGAATTTCTGGCTCTGTTAATTTATTTGGTCGTGCAAAATATAAAAAAGTTACTTATGACAATAAAGTAAACTTATTAGATCCTGATGGAGGATATATTCCTTTAGTCTTTGAAGACACTTCTGACGACGCCTTCGACGCCTGGACGATAGGTACTAAGTTTGAATGCCCCGCTCTTAATTTTGTCGAAGCCACACAATTCCACAGTGCATCCGGCGCCCGAGGTATCTGGGGCGGTTATGGGCGATTTCCCAAAGGATCGGAAGGAGTATATTTGGAAGTTAAAAATCCATTCCCCGATGCCGATCCTGCCACGACGGGCTCTTTGTTAGAAGTTTGTAAATTTTCTACTTTTGGTTCAACTAAAACTCGTAAAAAAATTGGCAAAATGGCAAAAGAAAAACAAATTTCAGAAGCTATTATAGCAATTCCCTACGTATGGGATTCTCTACAAGGAACGAACCAGCCTCCTTTAATCACATACCCAGAAACTAAAAAGAAATTTTTTAGCATAAGCCAATCCACTCATTCGGAAACTTTATTAAATCTAAACGGCGGCGAGAAACCCCCTAGTGTTTCTTGCGGCGACCTCTACAAGAAAATGAAAAAATATAATATACCTCCACAATTTGATTTTTTAACCTTTCCTTTTAATTCTACGGATAAGAGCGGCTTGAAACCAATTGTTATGTTTATGTTTGAATTTACTCACACTCTTTCGAGGCAAGACTTAAGAGACATATGGCAAGGACTAATGCCTCAAATTTCTCGCCAAGCAGAAGTCCAAGAAGCAAAATTAACTTACCCCACTGGTCCCAAAGAATTCTTTGGAGGCAAAGAGATTCCGTCTTACGTAAGATGGATGGTTTTCAAGGTAAAGAAAAAAGCAGAAAAAAGTTATTTTGCTGTCACGGCAGACGTAGAAGACGATAATAATTTTAAGTTTAAGTTCCAAGGGCAAGAAAAAACCCCCGAGTATAATTATAATTGGCCATATGATTACTTTTCATTAGTAGAACTAGCGAACATAGAGAGTACAATGAATTTTATAGGAAACGGAAATATAATTGGAGCACCTGCTGAAGAGCCGCCACCGGAAGACACATCCCAAGGCACTCTCATTACTAACATACCTTTCAGCGATGACGATGAAATACAGACGGGATAACGATGGAATTTTTTAATCAAAAAGAAGAAGTAATAGATATACAATTAACGCAGTATGGGAAGCGCATACTCAAAGAAGGTAACTTTAAACCAACTTATTACGCTTTTTTTGATAAAGATATACTTTACAATAAATACGGTGACGCGAGAGAGTCCGAACTTCAGAATGAAACAGAACCTCGAATCCGCGAAGAAACTCCTCGCTTAAAAGCTCAACATAATTTTATTGGTATCGAAACTCAATTTAATGAAATGAAAGAAATTATTACTTTTAGCGAGAAATTCTCTAAATTTGAAATGATTCAAAAATTACAAGACACGGAGAATACTTTTTTCTCTCCTAATTCAGCGATTGCGAACACCAAACTTGGAAATGAATATAGACCAAGCTGGGATTTGTCTTTTTACAATGAGAATCTTCAGTCAGTCACAGGCTCTCTCACTTCTTCTAATTCTCCAACTGTAAATATACCTCAACTTGAAGCTACGCTTGATTTTACTACTTTGATGTCTAACGCTACGCTTAATTTAGAAGACTCGACTAACGTAGCAAATAATGACTATTCAAGTGATTTGGAATGGTTTGAAAACGAACCTTTAGAATTTGAGGACGGCTCTATTATCATTTTAAAAGACGATTTTCTGTTGATTGGAATAGACGAAAAAAACACTGATTTTTTAAGTGAAAATTTTGAGGTAGAGGTTTTCAGGATTGAAGAGACCAAAGGGGACAAATCGTCTACAGGACTCGAAGAAGACCAGAAAAAAACCAAACTCATCCCATTGCAATTTCTTCCATCACGCGCACCCAATCAAAGTGACATGTTTGATGAAGAAGAATTGGAAATAAAGATGGGTAACCCTAACTATGTGGAATACTTTTTTGATTTATTGATTGATAGCGAAATACCCGAAGGCATCTTCTGCAAAAAAGTAGGACAAGATGTTAAGTCTAATTTATATGTTAAGCAGATATTTAATTGTGATGAAACTGATTTTTCCCAAAAACAAGATTATAATGTATATGACGACGATGATCTAGGAGAACCTTGCGAATGACGGTGCCCATATCCAACAATCAATTAATTGGTGATTTCCTTCCTAAAGTTTTTGTTAAAAGAATTCTATTAACAGAAGCCGGAGGTTCTACTGACACACGAGGCGATAATCCTCATATTGATATCCCACCAAGGTCCTTTAAAGAAACAAAAGATGGTCTTTGGGCGTGGAAAGATAAATTTAAAGGATTAAAAGAGGATGAAAAAACTACTCTATCTACCTATGGTGCGGCGTCCAAGAAGGGAAATAAGCCCTTATCTGCCAGAATTGATTTAAATTTCAAAGACAGTATAGAGAGCAATCTTTTAGGTACGTGGTTCAATAACGAAGACTTAAAAAAGATGATAAAAGTGCAAGTTATTGCTTGTGTTACTGTATTAGCTTCGAAAACTATTAATCAGCGTATATACGATATCAAAAAAGGAATTTCACCTGTAGAAGATCTTGGTAGCGTTATTCAAGCAAATAGTCATATAACGAGCCAATATTTTACGCTCGCAACCGGCGGCGGAGCGGACGCCGGGAATATCATGACTCATAGCAATTATGATACACCAGACGGTCAAACTATTTACGATATCCGTTCTTCACTTCAATTTAAATTTACCAAGCCAAACATCAATCATTTAACTTTTTTTGTTCTTCCATATATCGACCGCGAAGTGTTGCAAGATCATTTTAACCCCCCCTTACAACTAGACTCTGTGGATAACAACATGTTGGTAGGTGATTGTAGAACAGAACCAGTTATAAAAAACGGAGAAATCGTTACCACTGCAACGGCATTTTATGATCAACAAGGCAATTTATATGTAGGATCCGTAGAGTGGCTTGGGAATTATGAAGTACCTAATTCTCCTTTGTATCCCTATGCAATGCCGTCCAAGGCTCTTTTAACGGAAGAAACTATCACCAACACTGTTATACAAGACTTTAGGCAGCAAAACTTGGTTAAAAAAATGGATATAGACTTTTCAGACGCTAAGAAAAATCTAAATGTGCCTGGTTTTACAAAAAAGCAATTCTTTAATGACAAATTAAATAATTCTTCGAATTTTTACACCCCTATTATGAGTACTAGAAGCCCTAAAGGGGATGTTAAGCTGTGCTTTGGAGTTAATTTAGAGTGGTTTTTAAGAACCAATTCTCCTTATGGAAACCTGTGGGATAATATGACCCCCGGACAGAAAGATAACTTATTTAACTCTAAGCTTTTCAAAGATGTTTCCTTGATACGACGAAGAGTAAAAAGCATCGACGACGCTCGGCTCCTGGACGAAAACAACCCACCCTCAGTTGTAACAACTGCAAACTCTCTCAACTCTCTTGGAGATTCTCAAAAAAGCAATATCGGTAAAGAGAGTATTTTGACCCGTCTTTCTATAGACCAATTTAGCATCACCGAAACAAAGAACAAATTTGTTTATTTTAGTGCTAGAGACGCGGACATCCACAATCAAGGTCCGGGGTATTATCAATATGGATTGCGTTATACCTTCAACGACTCTATTCTAGGGACTGTTCAAAGCTTGGTGCTTAGTTTAGAACAAGATTTAAAAGTTTATCGACAATTTGTTTATATGACGCGCATTCCAAAGTATTACGATGTCTATACCGATTCTTTTAATAAAGCGTTTTCTTCTCAACAAGCAAATTGGGAAGGCATCGTTCCTGTGATGCTTTCTAACTTTATTATGTTGAGAGACCTTTTGACGGGAGAGAATTTAGTTAACGGTAACCCCACTGACAAGACTAATGAAATATATATAAACTTATTAAATATAACTTCTCCCAAAACTGGTACACCTCAAGGAGTTGAACTTTTATTAAATTTAGTTGATGAACTTTTATCTATGACTAATGAAATATTTGAAATAAAAAGCGTTACCAACACTGGACAAGGAATTAGAAATCCTTCCCCGTCTTCTCCCAAAAAAGAAGTTAAAAGTATCATCCGTGAAGTATATTTTTCTCCTCAAATGGGGGGGATTGTTGACACCACCGTGAATAAAAATTTGGGATATGACTTCTTGTGGAAAACAGACAGTGAAGGTTTTTTAAAAAACACCGGTGTTGCGGGAAATATCAAGGTTAACCGCACAAGCCCACAGGGATTATCTTCTTTTTCGTATGATTATTTTACAGAGAGAACCAAGCAAGAGACAGAAAAGTATTTCACCAGTGACAAGCTGGAACTCAATTTGCGTCTTCCAAAGCTAGAAAATAAAAAAATTCAAAGCACCCTTGAAAGCCAAAAATACAAATTTCTTTCACCGTCACTTGTGCAAACTCCGCAATTAGGTTTTGTTCCTGTGTTAAGCAACGCAACAAATAAAATTGAGTACGATCGTTTGAACACTCTTTACACCGAAATAATCAAAAGAAGATTAAACGACTTAGACTCTGGCTTTAAAGTGGATAAAAAGGAGCTTAAATTTTTAAGTCAAAACGACAAGGAACAAAAATATCAATTAGAGCAAATAATTTCCCTTAAAGGAGGTACAGTGGTGTCTACGGACAGAGGAGGCGCCGAGCTTTTTGGACTCCTTAACCCTCCTACAGAAGAGGGTCAAAATATTTCTTTTAATAATTTAGGATCTCCCCTGGGTCCGTCTCAAACAGAAATAGAAGAGCAAAGCAGCTTTGAAACATTAGGGTCTGGGGTTCCCCCTGTAGATGAAGCGACAGCTGCACTCCTACAAGAAACCAATTATAATGATGCCATGCTTGGCTTAACTATTATAGACGCCCACGGCGGAATGAATGAGCTAAAGAAATTTGCTAGCAGTATTAATGGCGGCGGTCGAAATAAAAATGAAATACCTTATGTAACACTAGAAGATCTTGTTCCGCTACCTAATCAGCTTAAACAATTGGTTATTATAAACTCCAATACCGACCTAGACAATGTACAAAATAACTTAAATTTCAAAACCAATACGCTTACTGCATCAGATATAGAAAAAGGCGCTACACGCTTAGACACGTCGGATGCACAAAAGATTGAAAAACAATTTGGTATTTGGATGAATTATTTTAATTTGGTCAAAGTTCAAGTATTTAGTGGATTTAAATGGTCCAAATCTTCAGGGACTGATTATGTGATGCAAAATGTTTTCGTAGACATGACTCCTGAACATTTTACAATGATTAAAAATTCTAACATGCGAGTGTTATGTCGCCTGACTCCGTATGTTAACGAACTTTTAGACATTACGACTGACAATACCTTGTCTCTTCCTATCTTTGATCAATATTTTATTATTGAGAGCGGACCAAGCGTCGCTGTCAAAACAGCGACTCAAAACTTAGCTAGCATGACAAAACTTCTTAACGGTATGTCATCTCATACGGATGCACTAGAAACGCCTCCTGACTATGTTAATACAGGAACACCAGCACCCACGAAGGAAGCAAGCAAAAAACTAGGTCAAGGCGCTGGATTTGGTTCCAACTTCGGCGGCGGCGGTCCTGGCGCCGGAACACCAGGCGGCGGCTCTTACTAGTAAAAGATAACAATAATGTTAGAACAACACACATCAGAAAAAGAAAAACTTTCCAGTTTCAAATCTCAAGCCCAAAAGGACTGCTAAATGGTATCAAAAATTCATCTGACTCCTCTTCAAAGAGTGTATATCGAAGCGGACAACACTAATCTTGTAGACGCAGAAGCAACTGAAAATAATATTCAAACCTTAGCGCTTACTACTACTATATCTGGCGATCCATTCCGACAGGATGCAAATATCTTTTGGACACAACGTAAAGTAGTTTCCGATGCAGCCGAACGCAACATGGAATATCTTTACGATCCCGAAGGTCAGTTAAAGTTAATTTCAACCCCTGAATATTCCCTCTCTCCCACTAATAATGAAGAGTTTTGTATACATAGCACCGCACTAGGAGGAAAGAAAGTTTACTTTAGACCACCACCATCACAGGATGACGCTCTGTGGTCAATGAACGGATCTAATCTTCCAACTAAAACTGAGCAATATCACGTTTATGTGCCAAACAACGCAGACTACACCCGCTCAAAACTAAACGAGCACCTACAGGGCTCAGACAGTTTCCTAATAAATAACGCCTCCAAGACATTACAGCCTTTATGGTGGGAACAGTGGATGGGTAAAAACTTTCCTCAAGGAAGTTCTTTTGGTGATCATTATTTTTCTATGGACCTCCCCACTACTAAAGATATATCCTCAATCAGCCCTAATCAAAACTTTGTTCACATAAAAACAAATTATAATTTTTATTTTGATGAATACGAAAAGGTCATTGAATTTCCTGAAGTCCCTGAAGTTTTGTTACCAAATCTTTATACGTACATGTATGTATCCGATTGGAATTACGATATTAATCAAGCTAACTGGGATGAGTCACAATTTAAATATTTAAGCCCTTTCGTTAATCATGCGACATTTGGCGGACTCTTGCCAACTGACAACATAATCTCTATTTATGCGGAAGGAGGATTGTCGGGACACCCAATGCAACTTGAGCCTTTAGGCTCTCTTAACAGATATCTCGACACATGGTCCAAGACAATAGAACAATATTTTGATCCTAATTTTAAATTCAGCGCAGGTATACAAGATTTAGTACTCTCTGAAGTAGTACAGGATTTTGATAAAATTGCTTTTGCTGAAAGTTCTTATAAAACAACCTTCCAGCACAACAGAACAGCTAAACAATTTCCTATGAATGTGGAGATTAATTTCTCTACTGACAATAGAAATAACTTCCTTAATATGCTAAAGCAAACTAATCAATATGATAATCTGCTCATGTATTTAATGAACAGCCCAGGAGTAAACGGAACTCCCACCGTACTTTCTCAAGCCCAAGCCAAAACATCGATTGTTACAGATAGATTAGAGTGGAATTTAATAAACTTTTTTAATGAAATAGACCCTTTGACTAATAAATTCAACAGCGTTTTACAGAAAAAACAAGATTTTATTTACCTGGGGAAAGTAGTGCCAAAAGCTCCCGAGAATCAATTTTTTAATCAACTAATGGCACTAGGTTTGAAAACAAAATTTAATAATTTTGCTAAGAAACACACCAGAGGTTTTCAAGATATTTTAAATGGAAGTGAAGCTTATGAAGAAATAGTGCTGTATGAAATGGAAAAATGGTCTTCTAACATGAACGGCGAGCCTCAAGAACTACTACAGCGCTTTTATCTTCCAAACGACGAAGATAAGATTTTAACTTTTTTTGACACGCAGGTAAAATATAACAAATTTTATGTTTATAAAATGTTTGCTTATAAGTTGATTATAGGTTCGACTTACTTTTATTCTCAAGAGACTTCAGCGCCAGGAACTGGAACAGGTGAATCTTATGGGAGCGACCCACTCGCTGGAGGTCAATCTCCGTTGGATAGCCCTATATCTTATTACTCCGATACCAAAATGGGAAGTGCGAACCTCACTGTTGAGATCACCCCTTCTCCTAAAATTGTGAAAGTTCCTTATTATAACGCCGGTCCTCCCCCAGTGTTTAGAGTTTCAGGCGATTCTTACGATTTTATCACAGGGAACCCTACAGACAATCAAGCACAACATCAAACTACATATGTTTTAGATGCTCCTCCCTTAGCACCAGAAGTAGAGATCGTCCCCCTAATGGAAGATCGCCGTGATATAATCATTAACCTTAAAGACACCACAGGAGAAACTCACGCCACTCCGAAAGCTATTTTTACTTCTGCCGATAATGTTAAGTTTGATGACGCACTAATATTTAAATTAATAGCCGTGATGCAAAAAAAGAATGAAGATAATATTTCTCTAGAACAAGCCACCAAAATCTTTAATGAATGGCACTATTACACGATTAAGTTTTCTTCCGATGATCCAGCGAAAGAGTTCCAAATCTTTAGAACTAAAACAAAACCTGTTATCTATCCTCAGTTTTCTAATTCTTTATACGAGGTTGTACCAGGTCCAAATGGCTCTACGAAGGTAAGATTAAATTACAATGAAAAAAATTATTTTGTTTTTAGAACTGTGGACAATCATGGCAAGTTTTCCAACCCTACTGATGTCTATGAAGTAGAAATTAAAGAAGATAGTGGAATTTCTTATCCGGTTATAAGAGTATTCAACTTGGTTGCTGAAAATGCCAAAACTTCTAAAACAAAGCACGTTTTTTCCTTGGCAGGGAGAAAGTTTATTTATCTTAAACCAGCTTTCGAGCAGTGGGAGATGACAGAAAAATATGCTGAAGCAGATTACAATAGTGCTTTTGATATACCTGATTTTGGGATAGGCACATCCAAAGAGTCAGTTTTTCAAGAAAACAGAAAATTTAAAATTCGCTTAACATCTAAGAAAACTAATAGGAAAATAGATATTAATGTTTCTTGTAAACAAAAGAATAAAAAAGTAATACAATAAGAAAAGTTAGAAAATTCAATAAAAAACACTATTTATAGAAATAAATGAGTATCCACATGGCACCAAGAGATAGAGGAGTACGAAGATGGGTTTCTTAGACAATTCAGGTGACATCATTCTTGATGCAGTTTTGACAGACGAAGGTCGTATGCGTTTAGCTAGAGGCGACGGCAGTTTTAAAATTGTAAAATATGCGTTAGGCGATGATGAAATAAATTATAAACTTTATGATAAGAACAATGCAAGTGGGTCTGCCTATTATGACTTACAAATTCTACAAACTCCTGTTTTAGAAGCTTTTACTAATAACGTCTCTTCTATGAAGTCTAAATTAATGTCAATGACAAAGAATAATCTTCTTTATCTCCCCGTTATTAAATTAAATCGCCTCCAAGGTCCCACTCAGATGTTCGATGCTAACACTTTTTTGATTCTCGTGGACTCAACAACAGAAAATAAGTTCAAGTCAACTAATGGAGATTCGTTTCCAAAAGGAATTTTATTCGGACAGACATTAGATTCCGACTCACATATTCTTTTGGAACAAGGGCTAGATACAATTGAAATACCCCAATCCGTCGCCCTGGATTCTGACTTGGTTGAAACTCAATATATCTTAGAAATGGACAATCGCTTTGGAAAGCCTGCCAAAGCAGGTCCGAGTAATATTCAAATTGCTCAACAGTCTTTTGTCGATGATGATCAAATCGCAAGCTATTACTTCTCCTTAGCTAACAACGCTGACTATGTAAGTGATAGCTGGACCGGTAAAGCCGATCCACCTCCCGGCGGCGTCCCCGCTAATACCAATTCTATTCGCGGACCACAAGGTACGCAGTTTAAGTTTGAAATTGCTTCGTCATTAGATTTGGCAACGAGCACTTATTTGTTCGATCAATTAGGCACCAGCACTACGATTAACGTTAATTCAACCGATCTATCGTGTTTAGTGCTCGACAGCACCATTAGAGTCATGGGAGCAACAACCGGTTATACGGTTGATATTCCTGTTAGATATGTAAAATATACCGCAAGTTAGAGGAAAAATTAATGGCTACCGTATTTAAAACACTTACAAATAATGATATCACCACGACGAGGACGCTTCTTCATGAAGCTATCCCAATCACAGGGAGTATCGTTTCTGGTACTTACAATGCTGCCGGAGCAGTCGCATTAGGCTCAGAAGCCAATATTAAAACTTATGCACATGGAATGTTTGAATCTGTGTATGATTACCCTTATCTAAGCTCGTCAGCGAATCATATTATTGATATTACGCTCGGGTATTCTACTTCTTCTTCTGAAAACAATGCCGACAACACTCAAAACAGTAAAAAAGTCAATATTTACACTGAACTTGCTCAAGTGCTGGTCGGCTACAATACCGACAATAACATCTTAAGGTTCGACGAAGATGGAAATATTAGTGACGGCGGCACCAAAGTTGATGAATGTTTCTTTTTGAACTTTTCACGTCTCCTAGCTAAAGATGAAATTAAAAAAGGATCTTTTAACCTTGAATTAGGTATTGGTACTGCTTTTGAAGAAAATCCTGCCGACCAAGATACTTTTCAAAATAGAATTTTGATTACCGACTACAGCGGAACCTCGGGTTATAAAGTTAATTCACCAGCTGGGGAATATGGAATTCTTTATGCAAGCTCCTCGGCGCAAGGAGGTTCAACGACACAACCTGCGGTTTTATATACCGGAAGCGCTACCTTTGAACAAGCCGCTTATGGCGTCCCGTGTGGATTGCTTTTCTATCAAGCTGGCATCGCGGTTGTCTCCGGTTCTGTTTTCAATGGAAATCAAATCGGAGGAATCTTAAACCACTCCTCGTCTTTTCTGGGCTCTAACACATATGGCTCTCCATTAGCGGGCGATACCGGCATGGGCGGCGGATTTTATTCAGTGACGGGAACATCAATCAACGATATGTCCAACGCTATTAGAAATCGTATTTATAATGTATCCTTCAACAACACCACAGAGTTAAATTCTACGATTTACTTCTGCCGTGCAAACCACAATGATTTTAATTACAGCACCAACCCCACTTACCTGACGGAAAGTAAAATAAGAGTTAAAAACACCTCCACTGATAGTCCTGTCTCTTACGCTACAACGGTAGGGCTGTATTCCTCCGACAATGCACTTCTTGCGGTAGCTAAGCTTTCGGAGCCTTTAAAGAAGACTCCTGAAACAGAACTTACCTTGAGAGTTAGACTGGATTACTAGGCGATATGTTATGTCTTTATACAAGTTTGGTCGAAATGATATATTTGTCACAAATATAAAGACCTATCCAAAAGCAAATTTTTTAATTTATTCGGGCTCTTATTATTATAACCACGAAGCCCCTCAATCAGGCACATGGTCCGACCCGGTAACTAATGTACCAGTAGGCAACCTTAGCTTATATGAGTACAATGTTGATCGCCCTGCGAATCAATTTATCTATCCTTTTGTAACCAAGCAAGGCACCCTCACGGCTTTTAAAACTATATCTAAAGACTCTTTCATGGGTTTTGACTATGGAGATGTCTTGTCTGGGAGTTACCCTCTATCGGCTACTATTGATAGAAAATTTTATTTAGAGTACACAGGGAAGCTCCCTATCCCTACTGCTAATGCCACGTATCGCCCTCATGTGATGGCTTTGAGAAATATCCTAAATGACAACCGAAGATTAAGCCCTCATTATCAATTTTCCGCATCGTCTGATAGTATTTTAAAAGGGTGGGATAAAGACACTCAAATGATGACGATGATAAGCATCCCATCTATTTTCTACGGGTCATCGATCAAACAGGGTTCTGTAGATCTTAAATTTTACACCACAGGTTCTTTGGCAGGACAACTTATTGACTATTACAAGAATGGAGAGTTAATTCAATATTCTGGCTCGATTTCCGAAAATAACGGAAAAGTGGCAGGAGTGGTTCTTTATAATCAAGGAATTATTTTATTAACAGGCTCTTGGGATGTTTCAGCCCACCAAGAAAAATATAGGAATAGCGCTACTGATTACAATGCTGCTTGGGTTTATTATGGAGCCTCTGGTTCTGCTGTCAATGATTATCTTAAAGAGTCAAGCTACACTCTTGATTTCGAAGGAAACCATACAATACCTTCGCTCACTATGTTTGCTCATGCGAAAAAACATCAATTAAACAACTCTTCTAATCCTACTTTTGTTGTGAGTAGTTCTTATAACACCAACATTATAACTGGGTCTTCCAAATATATGGAATACGATAAAGTAAAAGTTAAAAATATCGTCAGCAGCTCTTTTGTCAACTATAGTGCTAGTTTTGAAAGACAAACTTATATTTCGGAAATAGGCATATACGATAAAGATAGAAATCTTATTGCGATTGCTAAAGTAGCGAATCCTATGAAAAAGACAGAAAACAACGATTACACATTCAAGCTCAAGATAGACATTTGATATTAGCCCTAGACATTAGCACCAGCATCACAGGAGTAACAATACTTGAAAAAGACGGAACCCTTGTTTATAATGATGCGTGGGACACAAGAAAATACAAGAACTTTTTTGAGAAAGTAAAACATGTTGAAAAAAATCTTACAGAGCTTTGCAACAAACGTGGGGGAATCGAAAGGGTATTTATCGAGCAATCTCTCCAGAGTTTCCGATCTGGATTCTCGTCGGCAAAAACTTTGTCAACTCTCTCTCGTTTTAATGGGGTGGTGTCATGGTTGGTATATCGAATTTTGCAGGTTGAACCACAATACTTAGCTGCTACCTCCGCTCGTAAATTGTGTGGCATTAAAGTTCCACGCGGAACCAAAGCCAAACAAGTTGTTATTCAACATATTTTAGATAATGTCCCTGAAATCCAAATAGAATACACAAAGCAAAACAACGTGAAGCCTCATTGCTACGACAAGGCAGACAGTTGGGTTATTGCTAAAGCAGGACTTATTCAGTGTCAACAGGAAGAAAAACAGCAATCATAAGGGAAGTCTTTGGAGACTGTTATGGCTCCGGCTCCGAAATGCTGTTTCACTGCCCTAAATGCGAACACCACAAGCGCAAGCTCTCTATCAATGTAGAGAAGGATGCTTGGAAATGTTGGGTTTGTGATTGGTCAGGACGAAACTTAACCAAGATTGTGCGCCGCTATGGCGACCTCTATAATAAGAAGAAGTGGTCCGAACTTGTAAACAAAGTTGAACTTGCTTCTTTTGAAGAGAAGATGTTCGCTGAAGTAGAAGAAGAACCAGAGCAAAGGGTCGAACTTCCAAAAGAGTTTAAATCTCTTGCGAACAAAACTGTCCCTCGTTCAGCGTCAGCCGCCCTTCGCTATCTCCGCGAGAGAGGAATAAAAAAAGATGACATTATAAGATGGAAGATTGGCTACTGTGATTCAGGAGAATTCGCCAAGAGAATCATCATTCCATCCTTTTCCTTAAATGGTCATAGCAACTACTTTATTGCCCGCTCCTACGATGGGCACTGGAAGAGATACCTAAACCCCAAGGCATCCCGTAACATCGTTTTTAACCACCTTTTCTTGGACTTTGAGGATGATTTAACCATTGTTGAAGGAGCATTTGATGCAATCGTCGCAGGAACCAACGCAGTTCCTCTTTTGGGCTCAACTTTGCGCGAGTCATCCAAACTTCTCCAAGAGATTGTAAAGAACGACACAACAGTTTACATGGCACTTGACCCTGACGCACGAAAGAAAGAAGATAAGATAATGACGCTTCTGCTAAACTATGGAATAGAAGTTTACAAAGTTGACTTAAGTGAGTATAATGATGTAGGCGAAATGTCCCCGAACGTTTTCCAAGAAAGAAAAGAAAAATCTCCTTTGGTAGAAGATAAATTCTATTTACTAACAGAAAGGTTGTTTTCCTTATAAAACAACTATTTATTGAAGATAAAAGAGGCATTTTTTATGAAAATCACAAAAACCAGACTTAAAGAAATCATTAAAGAAGAGATCGAGGGCTACGATGACCACTATACTGATCCTATTGCCCCACATAGACCGGAGTATCCTTGGACTGAATTTGAAGGAATAGTGTATACAACGGTTTCACGGGCCATCCAGCGTGGTGATGATGCCGCTGCTCTAATGAAGATAATCAAGCGCCTGCTGAGTGAAGAGCCAACAGGGGCAAACAAATGAAAATCACGAAAACAAGACTTAAAGAAATCATTAAAGAAGAAGTTGTTAAAATCTTCGAAGCAGGACGACCCCATGCGTTACGCGGCGGACGAACCATGAAAGACCTAGATGACGATGCAAAAACTAGAGAAACCGATTTCTTAAAAAAGAAAAAGGATGAAAAGGAAGAAGAAGAACTCGATGAAACTTCTGCCTCGGGCACTGGAGCAGTTGCAGGTTCCTCTGTCGGTCCTATGTCCCCCAGGCGCAAACCAGTCAAAGAACAATGACCGGACCTCGATCGCTAGTATAACGATTTAAATAACCTCTTGATTAACTGCAAATAGTGATTATAATATACGCATGAAGATTGCACATATTAGTGATTTGCATATTCGTAACTATCGTTATCATTACGAATATGAACAGGTGTTCGAACGACTCTACGAAAAACTCAAAGAGTTGAAACCAGACATCATTGTCAATACCGGCGATACAGCCCACACCAAATTAAATCTTAGCCCGTCTTATTTTGACATGGCTGCGAGGATGTTTGAGAAGTTGGCTGATATTGCTCCCTATCATATTATCTTGGGGAACCACGATCTAAACCTTCGCAACCTTTCCAAGATCGACGCCGTTTCCCCCCTTGTTGCGGCGTTGAACCATCCCGATATTCACTTCCACAAGCACTCTGCGGAAGTGGATGTTGGAGATGGTTTTTGTTTTCATGTGTTATCTATCGTAGACGAAGAAAACTGGACTCTTCCTACAGACATGGACAAAATAAACATTGCTCTTTTCCATGGTTCAGTCGCAGGAGTTAAAACTTCTACAGGTTGGACGATGACTCATGGGGATATTAGCCTAGATCGTCTCACAGAATACGACTATGCTCTTCTAGGGGACGTTCATAAACCCAATCAGGAGTTAGATAAAGAAGGTCGCATTCGCTACGCCGGTTCTCTCGTACAACAAAACTTCGGAGAGTCAGAAGAAAAGGGATTTCTTCTTTGGGATATCAAAGACGTTGATACCTTTAAAGTAAAACATTACGCGCTTGAAAACCCTAAGCCTTTCGTGACTATCAATTTAACCAAGAAAGGGAAGATTCCCTCAAAAGCACAGATTAAAGAAGGTTGCCGCCTCCGCCTTGTTTCTAATGTTAATCTGCCTATCGACGTTATTAAACGCACCATCGATGTTGCGAAAACAAAATATAACCCTGAGACTGTAAATTATTATTCAAATGTATTTGGCAAGAAAGGCAAGAATGATATTATTAACTCTGTATTCAAAGATGACCTTCGCAGCATAGAGGTCCAACAGAACTTGATTTCTGAACACCTCGTAGATTATGAATTAGAGGAGGATACTTTAAACCAAATATTCGAACTTAATCAAAAATACAACAAGCTGGTTACCGATGAAGAAGAAGTAAGCCGCAATATCCACTGGTCAGTTAGTAACCTGAACTGGGATAATCTTTTTAACTATGGAGAAGACAACTCTATTAACTTCAACAAGCTAAAAGGAATCGTTGGAATCTTCGGTAAGAACTTCTCTGGTAAATCTTCCATTGTTGATTCTTTACTTTATACCATGTTTAATACAACTTCCAAGAACGAAAGAAAGAATCTTAACGTTATCAACCAGAATAAAGATAATGGTTCCGGGACTATTGAAATAGACATTGGAACTAATACCTACAGGATTGAACGAACTAGCGAGAAGTATGAAAAGAAACTTAAAGGAAACACTTCTATAGAAGCCCGCACAAATGTAGAATTTACACAGATAGACAAACTAACAGGTGAAGAAACTCCCTTAAACGGAGACACTAGAGCCCAAACAGACAAGAATATCCGCTCGGTTTTCGGTTCTATCGAAGATTTTCTTTTAACTTCCATGGGCTCCCAGGTAGATTCCCTCGCTTATATTAACGAAGGCTCAACAAAACGAAAAGAAATCCTTGCTAAATTCCTCGACCTGGAGGTTTTTGAAAAGAAATATAGAAAAGCTAAGGATGATGCAGGTGACCTCCGCGTAGCGATTAAAAAGCTCAAAGACCGGCAGTTTGAAGACGAGTTAAAAAATAAAAGAAAAGAACTTGCCCTCAATGAAGCTAAAATAGATGTCCGCCATAGAGAATGTGAAGAGCTTAAAACACAGACAGGAGAGTTTAGAGATTCTCTCTTAGCATTACAAGAAAAAATTAGTTCTATCCCAACCGAAGTCATTCAAATCAAGAATGTCTTAAAGCAGATTAAAGCCAAAAATGGACAACTGGAAGAAATAACTAAAAAAGAAAAACAGTTTCTAGAAGAGATTGAAAATAAAATAGAGTTTATCCATAAGTTTGAAAAGTTCCAACAAATTTTTGATATTGAAGACGCTACAGAAAGAAAAGAAAAAGCCGATGCTTTAATCAGTGAACTTGAAATGATTGAAAAAGATATTGAAGTAACATCTTTAAGATATCAAAATCAAGTGAAAAAAGTGTCTCTTCTAAGTGAAGTCCCTTGTGGTTCCGAGTATTCGTCGTGTAAGTTCATTAAAGACGCCTATAAGGCATCCAAAGCGATTGATACTACCAAGGTAGCCTTAAATGACCTAACGCTCTCAAAGACCCAAAAAACCACTGATTTAGGGGGTTTAGATTACGAGCAAAATAATGAGTATATAAACAAATATAACACCGCAAAAATAAAGAGTAACGAGCACGAGAAAGAAATAAAAGATGTCAAGTTAAAAATACAGGAAAACAAGACAGAAAGTCTGAAACTAACTAACGAAATTAACGAGTTGATTGACAAAAGAGAAGAATACGAAGAACATAGGGACGCTATTGAAAACTTAGAGACGCTTATAAACGAGAAAGATTGTATAGAAAGCGTAATCACCACGAATGATTTAGCTTGCGAAAGATGTAACGAGGGATTGCTTGAGCTTTACAAGTCTAATGGATTTCTAGGGCAGCAATTCAAGCAGATTGAGATCGAACAAAAGGAATATGAAACATTAAATACAAGCTATTCTGTATATGATTTATACATGAAAGCAGTTCACTCTAACGGTATTCCTTCAAATCTTATTAACAGAAGTCTTCCAGTTATTAATCAAGAGATACAGAAGATTTTATCTAATGTTGTAGACTTTGAGGTTCTTTTCGAGAACGAAGATACCAAGCTAGATATTTTGATTAAACATCCTAAATACGACGCTCGACCAATCGAAATGGGCTCGGGAGCAGAGAAAACTATCACTGCAATGGCAATCCGCCTTGCACTCCTTAATGTGTCAACGCTTCCTAAAGGAGACATTTTTATTCTCGACGAACCAGGGACAGCCCTAGACGAAGAAAATATGGAAGGTTTTATTCGCATCTTGGACATAATCAAAGGCGAGTTTAAAACAATCTTTCTTATTTCACATTTAGAAGTACTTAAAGATATCGTAGACAAGCAAATAATCATTAACAAAGAAGATGGTTATGCTAAAGTTAATGAAAGCTAATTTCAAGGAGAAATAAAATGGAAAAAGTTAAAGCACTTTTAGATAGAATGACAGAAAAGGTTATTAGCCGCAAGTTTCTTGCGTGGGTTACAGCGACAGTGCTGTCTGCCCATAATCATATTGATTCAGCCGATTGGGTAGCAGTAACGGTAATGTATATCGGTTCTGAAGCTCTGGTTGACCTAGCAGCAAGATGGAAGCACGGAGCCTGATGATATGCTTACTTTAAAAAAAGTTTGGGTATGGATTAAAAAGCACTGGTATGTTCCGGTGCTTTTTATTTTGGCATTGGTTGCAGGAGCATTTAGTTTTTCTCGCAATAAAAAGTTAATCAAGCTGCTTGAAATTAATAAAGAAAGCTACGAGAAACAAATAAGAGTCTTAGAAGACAACCATTCTTCTGAGATTAAAAGACGTGATGAGATTTACGCCAAATATGTAGAGACTATGAAGAAGCTCAATAAAGACCACGACATAGACATGAAGAATCTTTCCAAAGAAAAGAAAGAAAAAATGGACGATATGGTCAAGAAATATAAAGGAACACCAGAAGAGCTTGCAAAAGAGCTAGCAGAAATGTTTGGAGTTGATTTTGTTGAGTAAGATTTTATCTATATTTTTATGTTTTCTATTGGTGTTTACACCTGCGATTGCGTTCGGTGGAGAATCAGACCCAGATAATTCGTTAAGTCCTAGCGGAAGAGTAACGGTAATAGGTCAAGGGGAGAAAACGCCCTATGGAGGTCTTCTTTTCGATTTAAAGGCGTCCGTCAAGCTAAAGTTAGATAAAGAATTTGCTTTAAAGAAATATGAACTACAACTAGATTTACAAAAGAAACTAATAACGTCAGAATTTACTTTAAAACTTGGGCTTCTACAAACTAAGTATGATTCTTTACAAGAGAAGCACACCGCACTTCTAAAAATAAAGAACGAAGAAATCTTTCGTCTACAAGAATTGGTCAAAAATAGCCCTAACGATCATACACAATGGTGGTTCATAGGTGGTATTGTGGCGGGATGTCTTCTCTCTCTTGGGGTTTATTACGCCGCCCTCAAGGTTAATCAATGAGCGAGAAAGATCCCAACTATGTAGCCAAACTAGAGAAAGCTATTGCAGATAAATACGGCAAGGAAGCTATTCAAAACCCTAAGTCTGGCTGGACACCCGAGAAAGAAAAAGAATATATTGAACAAGTAAAGAAAATCCAAGAAAAGAGAAACCAGAAAGAAGAGACAGCAGAAAAGGTTGAAACTAATGGCTTTTTCATCAAAAAAAAACTACTTAATAGAGAACAAAAAAGAAACTGTCCTGTTTGCGAAGAATATTCGTTAGAAAAAAAAGATGATGTCTATATGACAAAATTTGATTGTTGTTTTAAATGCTATATAAGCTATGTAGAAAATAGAGAGGAACGCTGGAAAACAGGATGGCGACCAAACACAGGAGATAAAGATAATGTCTAGCAAAGAAGATTTAGAAGTGATTAGAGCGATTGGGCAGTGCGCGGCAAATGCGTATGACGGCGCTCTGGATGAAAACGGAGAGCCTATTGTCATTGGTCTCTCTCGCGATGTAGGTAATCCCACCCTTGATAGTCGTATTGTGGATGGTTTTAAGGTTAAGATGGTAGGAAAAAAACTTATGATTTCCTATCAATCAGATGTTTTTTTGAAAGATGTCCATAGCAATAACTTTGAAAACGACCTAGAAAGAAAAATGGGAGACATTGTTTCTTATCTCAAAAAAGAGTTTAAAAAAATCACCAAAAAAGCACTTAACCTAAAATCTCTTGGAGATTGCGATGCCTTAGTCCAACAGACTTCCCGCGTTAGAGTGTTTGTTGTCGCTACTAAGACCTATGAAGTAGGAAACCTATCCAGTGTTGACACTGTGGAGGGAGACACGACAGTGAAAAACACCCACCGCAATTTCCAAGATTTCCTCGCAGAAGGTGCATGGAAAGCTTAGTAGATAATATAACCAAAAATAATGCCGTATAATCTTACCAAAAAAGAAATACTAACTGAGATTGTCAAAGCGGGAAAAGACCCGTCTTATTTTATCAACAACTACGCTAAGATTGCTCATCCAATGCGCGGTTTAATTCCGTTCAAGCTGTATAACTTTCAAGAACAGTTGTTGAAAGATTTTAATGACCACCGTTTTAATGTCATTCTTAAGGCACGACAGTTAGGTATTTCTACTATTTCTGCTGCTTACATCGCATGGATGATGATGTTCCACCGAGATAAGAACATTCTTGTCATTGCAACAAAGTTTGGAACAGCAGCTAATCTTGTAAAGAAAGTTAAATCGATTATTAAATATCTTCCCCCTTGGATGCAGATAGCAAATATCTCTATTGACAATAGAACTTCTTTTGAGCTTTCTAACGGTTCGCAGATTAAAGCCTCCTCGACTAGCTCCGACGCTGGACGATCTGAGGCTTTATCTTTGTTAGTAGTTGACGAGGCTGCACACGTTGACGGACTCGACGACTTGTGGACTGGCTTATATTCTACCCTGTCTACTGGCGGACGATGCATCGCTCTTTCAACGCCGAATGGCTGCGGCAACTGGTTTCATCAAACATATGTGGACTCCATCTCGGAAAACAACGATTTCTTCCCCACCAAACTAATGTGGGATGTCCATCCCGATAGAGACCAAGGGTGGTTTGAAAAAGAAACTCGTAACATGTCTAGGAGGCAGATTGCCCAGGAATTAGAATGTAACTTCAATATGTCGGGAGAAACTGTGTTTCATCCTGACGATTTAGTTTACATTGCCAACAGCGTAAAACCTCCCAAACATAAAACTGGACTTGATAGGAATTTTTGGATTTGGGAAGAGTACCAATCGGAATCGACTTACCTTATCTCAGCCGACGTCGCTCGCGGCGACGGTAAAGATTATTCTACCTTTCATGTTATCAAGATAGAAACAAATGAAATCGTAGGAGAGTATCAAGGAAAGTTAACACCGGATATTTTTTCTGGTATACTCTATGATGCCGGCAAAGAATATGGCGATTGCATGATTGTTGTAGAAAATTTAGCCGCAGGACATACGGTACTGGACAAGCTGGCAGAAAGAGAATATCCCAATGTGTACCACTCTTATAAATCTTCTCACGAGTATGTAGATCAAGTAACTGCCGAGTATTCTAATAACGCTATCGCAGGCTTTACCACCTCTAGTAAAACTCGCCCTTTAATAATTGCAAAAATGGAAGAATTCATTAGAAATAAACTACTTACGATATATTCGACAAGATTACTTGAGGAGATGAAAACATTCATTTGGCACAATGGTCGCCCACAAGCCATGAGAAAATATAATGATGATTTAGTTATGGCTTGCGCTATAAGCTGTTGGGTTAGAGACACGGCATTTGAAACAAACAAGAGAGAACTGGAATACAAGAAAGCATTCTTAGGGGCTATGGCAACGACAAAAACAGAAATAAACACTGCAATCCCTGGAATGCAGGGATATAAGTCTCATAAAAAACAAGATCAAATTAAAGAATATAAAGATTATAATTGGCTTTTAAAAGGTTAGAAAATGGTTAATAAGAAAAATACAAAAAATCCTCAAAGTAAATTATTTAGACAACTTACTCGTTTGCTTTCTGGTCCTATCACAGATTACAGGAGACAAAACCCTCGTAAGTTAAGGCGTAAGCAGCTGGATAAATATAATTTTCAATCCGCCGGCGGTCTTGAATTTAAAAAAAGTGCTTATGATCCGTATAAGAATCTAGGATCAAACTTTTTTAATAACCAGAGTCGTATGGAGAGGTATCTCGATTTTGACCAAATGGAATATTCCCCCGAGCTTCATTCTGCTTTAGATATTTATGCTGATGAAATGACGACCTCTAACGAATTTAGTCCTCTTCTAGCGATTAAATGCCCGAATGAAGAGATTCGATTTACTTTAGAAAATCTATATCACAACGTTCTTAATATAGACTTTAATCTTTTTGGATGGTGCCGCACTATGTGCAAATATGGCGACTACTTCCTTTATTTAGACCTGGATGATGAGACAGGTGTTAAGAATGTTATTGGTTTACCAGCAAAAGAAATTGAACGACTTGAAGGAGAAGACCCAACAAATCCTAATTATGTCCAGTTTCAGTGGAACTCGGGCGGTCTTACCTTCGAAAATTGGCAGATGGCTCATTTCCGTATCTTAGGTAACGACAAACACGCCCCTTACGGCACATCGGTACTAGACCCCGCAAGACGTATCTGGCGACAACTCACCTTGCTCGAAGACGCCATGATGGCTTATCGTATTGTGAGAGCCCCAGAACGAAGAGTTTTCTACATCGATACTGGAAATATCGCCCCAGAAGATGTGGAACAATACATGCAAAAAGTCATGACTCAAATGAAACGTAATCAAGTTATCGATACCGACACTGGAAGAGTAGATCTCAGGTATAATCCCATGTCTGTTGAAGAAGATTACTGGGTGCCGGTACGAGGACAAAGCAATACGCGAATTGAAAATCTACCAGGCGGAACATATACTGGAGATATTGATGATGTAAAATATTTACGTGATAAGCTTTTTAGTGCTATTAAAATCCCAGCATCTTATTTATCGTCAACTGACGATACAGAGGACAAAACAACCCTTTCTCAAAAAGATATTCGCTTCGCTCGAACTATTCAGAGACTCCAACGTTCAATCATTGCTGAATTAGAAAAAATAGGAGTTATCCATCTCTTCACATTGGGATTTAGAGGACCAGATTTAATTTCTTTTAACTTGACGTTAAATAATCCTTCGAAGATTGCAGAACTTCAAGAATTGGAGCACTGGCGAACTAAGTTTGATGTTGCTTCCGCCGCTACAGAAGGATTCTTCAGCAAACGGTGGATTTTCGAAAAGCTGTTTAATCTTTCACATGAAGAAATAAATCAAATTCAACGAGAAAAATATTACGACAAGAAATACGAAACTGCCCTTGAAGGAACAGCAGAAGAAGCCGCAGGGGGCGTCGGCGGGGGTGCTGGTTTTGATACCGGAGGCGAAGGAGATATCTTTGGAGGAGGTGAAGGCGAAGATGACCTCGGTGGAGAAGAAGATTTAGGTGATTTAGGAGGCGATGATCTCGGAGGGGAAGAACCAGCAGAAGAGGAATCACCAACCGGCGGGCTTATAACAGCCCCCGGTAAAAGAGATGATGAAAATTATAAAACAACAAAAGTAGATAATATGGGGAGAAAAAAGACCACCACTACCGATTCAAAGCTGAGTTGGCATAAACCAGTCACTCACGACAAGCGAACTTCTTCCGGTCCCCGTTCAAAACAAATGAAAGCACCAGGTGGTATACCCCAACCAATGAAAAGTTTAGGCAAGGGGATAGTCGCAGAAAAACTTGCTACTACTTATAAGAAGGAAGAAGAACTTTTATTTCAAAGAAAAATAGATATTGATAACCTCATAGCAGGGATGGAGAACAAATCTAAAGATGAAGTTTAAACATAATAAAAAAAGAAACACTGCTTTTGTATTTGAAAGCCTGACCCGCGAAGTAGTTAAAAATATCATAGCAGAAGACTTAGAAAAAAAAGATAAAGTCCTCGCGATGCTTAAGAAGTTTTTTAATAAAGATACCGAACTTTACAAAGAGCTGCAAATCTACAAATCGATATTAGAAGCTAGAGAAATGTGCGCGGAAATGAAAGAAAAAGTAATCAAAGAAGCCAGATTTCAGCATGACAAACTCAACAAAGAACAAATTTTTAAGACTCAGACATTTTTGATTAAAGAAATCAACACTAATGTTTCAAAAGATATTTTCAATAACTTTGTTCCTAACTACAAAAACCTAGCTACGATTTATAACTTTTTGAATATGGATATGTCTCCAAAGAAAAAAGTTATCTTAGAAAGCCAGCTTCTCGAAGAACTTAAGAAACTTGAAGAAGAAAAACAAACACCTTCAGATAAACTTACTTTTGATGTTTTTATGAAAAAGTATAACGAAAAATATGGAAATAATCTTCTTCAAGAACAAAAAACACTTCTTAATAAATATATTACCTCGTTTTCTGATAATGGTCTGGGTTTAAAGATATTTTTGAACGAAGAGGTAGGTCGCATTAAAACAAAACTTAAGAACACTCTTAAAACAAACATTGTTAAAGAAAATAAGCCGATTAAAGAAAAGATGTTGAAAGTTGAGGAGATTGTTGAATCTTTTAAAAATCAACCTATTAATCAAGATGTCCTTAAAAGTATTCTTAAAATACAAACCTTATTAAACGAGATGGAATTAAATGAGTAGCGAAATAAAAATAACTATAAAACAAAAAAAACTTGTAGAAGTTGCTCTCGATGTTAAAAAATCATTAGATGGAAATCTAATGATTTTTGATCACAAAGATATTGATATTGTCATTATCCCCGAAAACAAAAAAATTGTTACTTTTCCTAAAAAGGAGTACTCTAAGCATGTGTATCCCACCCAAGATAAGCTTTTTAATTATTTAAGAACCGACGGGGTTATCCAATACGATAGTATTAAAGGCGGTAATATTTTTATGTCAATGGAAGCTATAATCTCTGAGTCGGAAGAAGTAAACTCTATCGACGCAACGCTTTATTCTATTTCTAAATTTATGATCCGGGAAAGAGAAATATTCGATTATGAAGACGCTATGCAGAGCGATGAAGAAGATAACCTCACTGAACCTACCCCGGAAGACTCTACAGCGTTAGGAGAAGTCCCACAAGAGCCTAGAAAGGGAAGCATTGTCCCAGGGGTTAATCCCTATGGGCTGCCCGGTCAATATAATATGTAATTAAATGGACTTGATTTATTTTATCCTGTGTACCTATGGAATGACACAAATCATTCTTTACGGGTCTATATTCAACAAAATCCGACCTTCCAAAGATTGGCTAGGAGGAACCGGAAAACTATTTCATTGTGCTATGTGCATGGGCTTTTGGGTGGGAGTTTTTCTTGCTTTCTTAAGCCCTTTTTGTTCTTTGTGGCAATATGAATTTACTATTGTAAATATCTTTCTGTTAGGGTGCCTCTCGTCGGGAACATCGTATATTTTAAACCGCCTTGTGAACGACGATGGAGTTTCTATCACCTTAAATAAAAATGAATGATGCTTTAAGTCCTTAAAGATACTATTTATTGTGGTATTTTATATTTAGGAGTACAATAGAATGCGAAGACAAAACACACCCGGCGTTCGGCGCTGTTGCAGCGGAAGTCATACCAAGCAGGGGCGAGCCCTGCTTCTTTTTTAGGAAATGAAATATGAGTAAACAACTTATTAGAGAATTTTATGAACTTTGCCCTGATGGAAACTGCGTTCTTGACGTATTGACCGAAGGCGAAAGAGCCCGCCGCGACACCGGAGCAGTGTTTCTTGTTGGTATTTGCCAAAAAGCAGGCACTAAGAACGGCAATGGCAGAGTTTATCCTAAGAATGTCTTGGAGCGAGAGATAGAACATTATCAAAATCTTGTCCGAGAGAGGCGAGCCCTCGGAGAACTTGACCATCCCGACGATTCTGTCATTAATCTTAAAAATGCCTCTCACCTTATTACAAAGATGTGGTGGGATGGCGATAGCGTCATGGGCAAGATTGAAGTCTTAGATACTCCATCTGGTAAAATACTTAAAGATCTTTTGAACTCTAATGTCAAGCTAGGTATCTCCTCCAGAGGAATGGGATCTGTTAAAGAATCTATGGGTTCTTTGACTGTAGAAGATGACTTTCAGCTTATCTGTTTTGATATGGTTGCAGATCCTTCTACTCCTGAAGCCTTCATGAGAGTGTCTACGGGCATGAATGAAAACAAGACACCTACCTTCACAAAGGAACTTACCCAAGTTGATAAAATCAACTTTGCTTTAAACGATATTCTAAAGGAGACCAACACATGAAAATTACAAAGCAGCGATTAAAAGAAATTATTAAAGAAGAACTCAATGGCGCGTTGACGGAGAACCAAATCGCACTTATCATGGAAAGTGACCCGAAGGCGCTAGGACGGAAGCTGGCTCTTATGCCATCAAACCAAATGTCACCTGAGCGAGCAGGCATACTTTCTAGAAACAAATTGCAGGGCGCTACTGAACAGGAGCTTATCGCTATGATGAATAATCATTTAAAAAGTCTTGAAAGCCCAAGTGCATCTG
>Ga0233429_1000519_pt1 | contig 60291 bp, 61 predicted proteins | sample SI_118_April2016_3_FD_179879 | JGI IMG/M metagenome (GOLD analysis project Ga0233429, IMG submission 179879) | Seawater microbial communities from Saanich Inlet, British Columbia, Canada - SI_118_April2016_135_MG | ecosystem: Environmental > Aquatic > Marine > Inlet | place: Canada: British...
AGCAAAAGGTGTTTCTGATTATTTAAGATAGAGGGGAAAGTAGTAGATTGGGAAAATGGCATCGCAAAAGGAACGGCTTATATGGCTGGACAAATAGGGTGTATGGGCTATTGGACTACAACCCTAACCAAACCAGCGTTGTCCACTCCACAAGCAGAGAGCCAAAGAGCAGCCGAACCGTCATCAACGGCAGACAGACTCAGAGAATTGGATGCGCTCCTCAAGCAAGAATTAATCTCTAAGAAAGAGTACAATCAACAGCGCAAAGAAATCATAGACGCTCTGTGACTTCCAACTGTGAAATTCACACCTCTGCCAACCTACTGATCAAACGCTTCGGCAATGAAGGTGCGCTTAATTAAAGAGGAAAATGGGGTGGCTGAGGGGATTTGAACCCCCGGCCTCCTGGACCACAACCAGGCGCTCTAACCAACTGAGCTACAGCCACCGCAAGAACCGCTCGCGCTTTAACCGAAAGACGTTGCACCGAGCGGGCCGCACTATGTAAGCCGCCCTGCGCGGCGCGTCAAGACCGTGTCTTGAAATGTCGCGACAATCGCTGAATTGCCTCATCAAGCATGGCATCGCCCTTGCAAAAACAGAAGCGTGCGAAATGCCTTGGCGCCGCCTCAGCCCCGTCATTTTGATAAAAGGCACCGACCGGCACCGCCCCTACTCCGGCCTCTGTCGTGCTGTGGCGACAGAATTCCGCATCATCGCCATTGAAACCAAGCGGCCTGAAATCGACGGTCAGGAAATATGAGCCCTGTGAGTCCATGGTCTCGAACCCGATATCGCGCAATCCGGCCTGAAGACGGTCGCGCTTCGCCCCCATGTCGCTGGCCAGACCGCTGAAATAGGTATCGTCCTTACGCAATCCATAGGCCGCCGCCAGTTGCAGGTTCGGTGCCGTGGTGAAGGTATTAAACTGATGGGCCTTGGCGACCATGGTCAACAGTTCAGCCGAAGCAGTGATATAGCCGATCTTCCAGCCGGTGACGGAAAACGTCTTGCCGGCAGACCCAATGCGCAAACAGCGATCACGCATACCGGGCAGCGTCATCAACGGGATATGATCCAGCCCATCGAAAACCAGGTGCTCATAAACCTCGTCGCAGACCGCATAGGCATCATGCTTCTTCAGCAACCCGGCAATGAACGATAACTCGTCGGTATCGAACACCTTGCCCGCCGGATTATGGGGTGAATTCAAAATGATCATCTTTGTTTTGTCGGAAAAGGCGGCGGCCAGATCATCGCGCGGCAGTTCCCAGCCCGGTGGCTGCATGCGAACCAGCCTTGGAACGCCGCCTGCCCGCCGGACCATCGGCAAATAACTGTCATAAAGCGGCTCGATCATCACCACTTCGTCGCCCGGATTAATCAGACCCAGAATGCAATCAGCCAAAGCCTCAGTCGCACCCGACGTCACCATGACCTCTGTCTGCCAGTCCACGTCCAGATCGTAAAACCGCTTGTTGGTCTCAGCTACGGCACGGCGCAGGTCAGGAACACCCAGCACCGACGGGTACTGGTTGGGCCCATCAATCAGGGCGTCGGCTGCTTTCTGGCGAATATCCAGCGGCCCGTCGGTATCGGGGAACCCCTGGCCCAGATTGATGGCGTCATGGTCCAGGCACAACTGGCTCATCACCGCGAAAATGGTGGTGCCGTAATCGGCGAAAACGGAATTTCCCTGCTTCATGTTGGCTGCTTCTCCCTGCCCCTCATTGCATACCCCACAGATTGGGCCATGTATAGTCACGACCAAGCGCCACCGAATTGTGCAACTGCCTGTTTTTTAATCACCTCGTTGATGCGCGATGAATATGGAACGGCAGGCAAATACCACGTAAACAATTGAAAACAAGGAGTTTAATAAAGGACTCTCGGGTTGGCACGACATGTGCTTTTATGCGCGTGACATTTTACTGCGGGGCATCGCACAAACACCGAAGGGCCTAGCCATGAAAAAAATCGAAGCCATTATCAAACCGTTCAAACTGGACGAGGTCAAAGAGGCCCTGCACGAAGTCGGGCTTCAGGGAATCACCGTACTGGAGGCCAAGGGCTTCGGTCGCCAGAAAGGTCATACCGAGCTTTATCGTGGTGCCGAATACGTCGTCGACTTCCTGCCGAAGGTAAAAATCGAAGTCGTGCTGGATGACAGTCTGGTCGAACGCGCCGTCGAAGCCATCCAACAGGCCGCCCACACCGGTCGCATTGGTGACGGCAAGATCTTCATTTCATCAATTGATGAAGCAATCCGGGTTCGCACCGGAGAACGCGGAGCCGACGCCATCTAATACCGCCCCTGTTCCGATAACCAATTTTTTTAAATAATCACGTCCCTAGATAACGAAAAGGATCACAACCGATGTCTTGTAATTGCAAAACACCGTCCGACGTTCAAAAATTTCTGAAGGAAAACGATATTCCCTTCGTCGACCTGCGCTTCACCGACCCGCGCGGCAAATGGCAGCACCTGACCATGTGCTCAGACTTCATCGATGACGACGCTTTTGCCGACGGCATCATGTTCGATGGCTCGTCCATCGCCGGTTGGAAAGCGATTAATGAATCCGACATGTCGCTGATCCCCGATGCGACCAGCGCCGTCATGGACCCGTTTGCCGCCCAGCCGCAAATGATCCTGTTCTGCAACATTATGGAACCGTCGACCGGCCAGCCCTATGGCCGCGATCCACGCTCGGTCGCCAAAAAGGCCGAAGCCTATCTGGCCTCGACCGGCATCGGCGACACCGCCTACTTTGGTGCTGAACCGGAATTCTTCGTCTTTGACGATGTCCGCTTCGATGTTTCCATGAACCACTGCTTCTATGAATTCGACTCTGAGGAAGGCCCCTACGTTACCGGCAAAATCCTTGAAGAAGGCAACACCGGTCACCGTCCGCCGGTCAAGGGCGGCTACTTCCCGGTACCGCCTGTCGACAGCGCCAACGATCTGCGCGCTGAAATGGTCACCGTGATGAAGGAAATGGGCCTGAAGATGGACAAGCACCACCACGAAGTGGCGCCGTCCCAGCATGAACTCGGCCTGACCTTCGACACCCTGATTAAAACTGCCGATAACGTACAGATATACAAGTACGTCACCCACATGACCGCCCACACCTATGGCCAGACGGCGACCTTCATGCCGAAGCCTGTTGCCGGGGACAATGGATCGGGCATGCATGTCCATCAGTCGATCTGGAAAGACGGTAAGCCGTCCTTTGCCGGTTCCGGTTATGCAGACCTGTCCGATACGGCGTTGCATTACATTGGCGGCATCATCAAACATGCGCGCTCGCTGAACGCCTTCACCAACCCGTCGACGAACAGCTACAAGCGGTTGATCCCGGGCTTTGAAGCTCCGGTCCTGCTGGCCTATTCGGCCCGCAACCGTTCGGCATCGTGCCGTATTCCGTTCGCCACATCGCCGAGCGGCAAGCGCGTTGAAATCCGCTTCCCCGACGCCACCGCCAACCCGTATCTGGCGTTCGCCGCCATGATGATGGCTGGCCTTGACGGTATTGAAAACAAGATCAATCCGGGCGACGCCATGGACAAGAACCTGTACGACCTGCCGCCTGAAGAACTGGCCGACGTACCGACGGTCTGTGGATCACTTCGTGATGCGCTCGACGCGCTCGACGCCGATCGTGACTTCTTGAAGAAGGGCGACGTCATGACCGACGACATGATCGACGGCTACATGGATCTGAAGTGGGAAGAAGTCTACAACTTCGAACACACCCCGCATCCGGTCGAATGGCAGATGTACTACTCGAGCTAGGTTTCCTGCCCCTCAATCGCCGGGCGAGGCTATTCGCCTCTTGGCTTTTGGGGCCTCTAGAAGTCAAAACAAGTTTGGATACAGGAGTCAGGTCTTCAAAAGCCTGGCTCCTTTTGCCTTCTAAAATCAGGCTTCCAGAATTAGCGCCCCGCAGGGTGGATAAAAAAAGGCCGCCCCTTGAAAAAGGAGCGGCCTTTTAATGTCGCGTGTTTCAGCGACAGATCGGGTGTCGTTACTCGACCGCAGACAAATTTTCTGCAGACGCTTTTCCGTCCCGTCCATCTTCCAGATCGAAAGAAACTTTCTGACCTTCGTTCAACGTCGTCATTCCGGCGCGCTCGACGGCCGAAATATGAACAAACGCATCTTTTCCGCCGTCATCCGGCTCGATGAACCCAAATCCCTTGGTCGGGTTAAACCATTTCACAGTACCTGTAGGCATCGCATTTTCCTCTAACATAGCTGTTTTCTAACGTGTCCTCACAAAACGTGACGGCACAATTTTAATAACGCTTACATTGTCAGGGGGAAACTAAAAGCTAATCGGCGAACCGGCTGTTCAGGTAACTCGAAACAAATGTAATACGTATTTTTTATAGTGATGCCAATACTCGTTGAAAGTCAATGTTCGTGCGCTTCTGCGATGGTTGTTCTTCAGATTGTCCTGGCCCGTGATTCTGCGTCTTGCCAGTTATCCAGCAGGCGGGTAACGACGCCCCCGTTGATCCAGTCGAATGTCATGACGCCGCCCCGCTGCCTCAATTGAAGGAATAGAAGCTAACATACTGTGTTATAGTCAATGTTAATGATTGTGAATGATGTCCAGATAAAAAGCGGCCAGCTGCCCTTGAGCGAGACTCCCAAGGGCCCCCGCGAGGGTGCGCCCGAAGAACGGGTATCGGCGCGGGCCGTGAACGATACCGTCACGCTTTCTGATTCCGGCCAGAAAATGGTCAACCTGAACCGGGGGGCAGAATTGGGACAGGAAATCAAAACCGCCGCCATTGATGAAAATTTCGCCGATAAACTGAAACGGGCCACCGACGATATTTTCCGCGTCAACACGCTGTTCAGGCGGACCATGCACGCATTATTTAATTGGTGGAAACGCTAAGGTCCGCCCGGATAAGAAATCTCTATCACGACAATTTCTTCTTCGCCGCCCGGTGTCTGCACCATCAGCACCGCGCCGACGGTCTTTGTCATCAAGGCCGCACCGATAGGTGAGTCCATGCTGATGTGCCCCAGTCCCGGTTCCGTTTCATCCTTGCCGACGATGGTAACGGTTTGCGCCTCGCCACTTTCCCGCTCGAATTTGACGGTTGCACCGAAAAATACCTGATCGTGGTTTTCCTGTTGGGACGGATCGACGACATTCAGATTTTCCAGACGCTTGCGCAGGTACCGCACCCGACTGTCGATCTGGCGTAAACGCTTTTTGCCATAGATATAATCGCCGTTTTCCGACCGGTCGCCGTTGCCAGCCGCCCAATGCACCGTGCGCACGACTTCGGGGCGCTCGTTGTCCCATAATTCAGAGAGTTCGGCCTTCAGACGCTGAAACCCCGTCGGGGTAATGCAATCCGTGAAATTACTCATGGCTCAGCGGACCTGATGTATTGGAAACTAGTGAACGGCACCGATCTCGTCGAAAATCGCATCGATATTCATGAAGTGCGCATTGCGTCCTTCAAAATGCACCAGATTGTCTTCTTCAAGGTTGTTGATGGTGCGCGAAACGGATTCCGGTGTCACGGTGATCAACGATGCCAGGTCTTTTCTGGAAACCGGAATTTTCAGGACATAGCCCTTTTGATCATTGCCGTCGCCGTATTGATCGAACAGCACCATCAGGCAATGCAACAAGCGTGTCCTGACCTTCAGGTTTCGCGATCTGACAAGATTTTCCTCGGCCTCGTTCAGCTCGTTCAGGCTGCGGACCAGAAAACGCTCTCCGATAACCGGGTTGTGGGACAGTAAATCGGTGACAATTCTGCGCTCGATAAAGCAAATATGGCTCGGGGCCAGGATTTCCGCGTAGTGGCTGTGCTCGCTGTTACTCAGCAAAGCCCGATAGCCAATTGTTTCGCCGGGATTGCACAGCCGCAGCAGCGTTTCCTTGCCGTCGGCATCCAGTTGTCGAATGCCCACCAGGCCGGACTGGATGCAATATACCCCTTCGCTCTGATCGCCTTGCTGATAAATGATCTCGCCGGGCTCCCGATCGCTGACCCGCTTGAAGCGATCGATCAGGTCCAGTTCTTCCTCACTTAAATCTTTCCACTCGGTATTTTGCCGGGTTGGACAGGCATTGCATTTCGAATGAGAGCCGCTTTCGCTCATTATATCCTCAATTGTATTTTCTTTGTTTTTGGCCGCAGCAATTGATCACTATCAATGCGATGCGGACTCTATCAGCACTAGGGTCATTTCTTAAATTAATTTTCCCGGTTATCAGGACAATGTCTGGCGACCCACGGATAATGAAAACAGCTCAACATATGATTGATCGGTACGGCGACGACGCGTGCCGACAGGTTGATGTCCGCATAGAAGAGCTAAGCAAATCAGGCGATGGCTATGACGAGGCCCATGCAACCTGGTGTCAGGTTCGGGAATACATCATCACGCTGAACAGCAATTCAACGAAAAAAACCGTTTAATATAACGATCTAGGGAATTTGCACGGCGAAGGGGGCCGGGCTGTCGCCATGCACCTTGTCGTGGGCGACAATATGGACCTGTTTGACGCCAACTGGAATTTTAACCCCGCCAAGAGAGCGTGTGAACGGCTGTTCATTGACATGCGGGTGCGCCAATACGCGTGTGCCCAGCACAGCGCCGCCCGGCTCCAGCACGGACCAGCCGTCGGCATAATGATCCCAGCCGGAATCCGCATGGCGTAACGTTACCGAAAAATGATAAATGCCAGCGGTGCCTCGGACCTTTACATCGACAATCTTGACCTCGTCGGCCCATGCATCGCCCGAACCAACTGGCGTCATCAGCAGCATCGCCAGTAATCCCATCCTTATCCACATAGTGTTTTCCACCTCTATGGTTTGCCCATGTGATGCCCTGATTTTTATCGCCCGCGGTCCACTTTGGCCAATCAAACAGGCGTGATCGCATATCCTCTATAAAATCACTATATATCTGTTTTTATTTGATTATCTAATTCATGTTGCTATTTTGTTCTCATTATATTATAACTCTGACTCTCGACAGAACAAACACGAACAGAAGATCGTAAAGGAGACATAAAAATGACAACAACAACCGTATTCACACAAACCACGACCTCCCCGCACACAAAAAACCGTCGCTGTTGGGCTGACCGCAACGGCGGCCTTACCGGCGAGTTTGCGGCACTGGGTAGCTTATGCACCGCCGGATATCTGTTTTTGCTGATTATATAGGCCAGAAACATACCAACCCTTGCCCGCCAGCCAGTCCTGATATACACAATATGTTGCCTCGCACAGTTGGCGGGGGCACACAATATGACAATCAGGCGAAATATACGCACATGAGCGATCTGTTTCAGGCGGCGGCGAAAAGCAAAAAAAGCAAGGCCCCGAAAAAGTCCCCTGCGGTGAAAAAGACCGCAAAACAACCGGCGTCCAAAAAATCCGGCGATAAAGGTTATTCGGCCAAGGATATCGAGGTTCTAGAAGGCCTCGAACCGGTCCGTCTGCGCCCGGGGATGTATATCGGCGGCACGGACGAACATTCCCTGCACCATCTGGTCGCTGAAATCCTCGACAATTCCATGGACGAAGCGGTCGCTGGCCATGCCAGCCATATCACCTTGCAACTGGACGAAGACTATTCAGTCACGGTGTCGGACAACGGGCGCGGCATTCCCGTCGATCCACACCCGAAATTCAAAGACAAGTCGGCCCTGGAAGTGATTCTGACGACCCTGCATTCGGGCGGCAAGTTCTCGGGCGATAGCTACGAAACATCCGGCGGCCTGCACGGTGTCGGCCTATCCGTGGTAAATGCCCTGTCCGATCAATTGATCATCGAGGTCGCCCGCGACAAGACACTGTGGACCCAGTCCTATAGCCGCGGCAAGCCCGAGGGCCCGTTGAAGAAGGCAGGCAAGGCTCCCAACCGGCGCGGCACCCTGATAAAATTCCACGCCGATCATCAGATTTTCGGCAAACAGCACCGTTTCCGCCCTGCTCTGCTCTATCGTCTGGCACGGTCCAAGGCCTATTTGTTCAAGGGCGTCGAAATCCGCTGGGTCTGTGCACCGAAACTGATCCGTGGCGATGACAAGACGCCGGAATCCGCGACCCTGCATTTCCCGGGCGGTCTGGTCGATTATCTGACTTCGACCCTGGAGGCGCGCAAAACCCTGACGCCAGCGCCGTTTTCCGGTGTTTCCAAGCTGAACGGTGGCTCTGGTAAGGCTGAATGGGCCGTCGCCTGGCCCATCGACGAGGAAGACTACTTCAATTCATACTGCAACACCGTGCCGACGCCACTGGGCGGCACCCATGAAAATGGCTTTAAAGGTGCCATCAACAAGGGCCTGAAGGCCTATGGTGAGCTTATCGGCAACCGTCAGGCGTCAAAAATCACCGCCGACGATGTTCTGGGCGGTGCCTGCGTCATGATGTCGGTATTTATCGGCAATCCACAGTTTCAGGGACAAACCAAGGAGAAACTGTCGACAGTCGAGGCACACAAGTTGGTCGAAACCGCTGTCCGCGATCATTTTGATCACTGGTTGTCGGGCGACCCGGAAACCGCCAAGGCCCTGCTTGAACGTGTGATCGAGCGGGCTGATGAACGGCTGCGCAAGCGCTCAGCGAAGGAAACCAAGCGCGCCAGTGCGACGCGCAAGTTACGCCTGCCCGGCAAGTTGACCGATTGCACCAAAACCACGTCTGACGGCACCGAGATTTTCCTGGTCGAGGGCGACAGCGCCGGGGGCTCGGCAAAACAGGGCCGCGACCGAAAAACCCAGGCCATTCTGCCGTTGCGCGGCAAGACCCTGAACGTCGCCAGCGCCAGCATCGAGAAAATCAACGCCAATCAAGAACTGCGTGACCTGACCGAGGCACTTGGTTGTTCGACACGTGACAAATTCAACATTGCAGCCCTGCGTTACGAACGGGTCATTATCATGACTGACGCCGATGTTGATGGCGCGCATATCGCCTCTTTATTGATGACGTTTTTCTTTAAGGAAATGCCAGAACTTATTGAAAATGGTAATCTTTATCTTGCTCTACCCCCTTTGTATCGGATTACACAAGGAACCAAGAGCCAGTATGCGCGCGACGATGCCCACAAGGATGAATTGCTGGCCACCGACTTTAGCGGTCGCGGCAAGATCGAAATCAGCCGCTTCAAGGGACTAGGGGAAATGCCTTCGGCACAGTTGAAGGAAACGACCATGGATCCGAACAAAAGGACGCTTCTGCGCGTCACCGTGCCACCCGATCATTCCGATGACGACAAGATCGAACGCCGGGAAACCAACCGCCTGGTCGATGATCTGATGGGCAAAAACCCGGAAAAGCGTTTCCAGTTCATTCAGGAGCACGCCGCCTTCGCCAGCGACCTTGACGTCTAATTGTCCATGAAGAAGTCCGGACTGACCTCACGGATTGTTGATCTCCGTCCCGTTTTGGGAATTTTTACGTAAAATCAAACGACTAACCGGCCCATCGTTGCATTTTGCACATCTTGGGCCTTTTTCGAGCCCCCTTCGATCCCTATCTATGAATCTAGGACCAGATCCAAGGAGGGGTACCCCATGCAAGTCAGCCATATTCTTGGAGACAAAGTCGCACATGTTGTCTCCGTCACTCAGAAAGACACGCTGGGCGATGTCGCCCAGACTTTCCGCGATAACAAAGTCGGGTTCGCTATCGTTCAAAATAATGGCGACGAGATTGTCGGCACCATCAGCGAGCGCGATATCATTCGACATCTGGCGGATAAAGGTGCGAAAGCTGTTTCTGCTGCTGTTGAAAAGGCTATGACCGCCAGTTTCGTCTCGTGTCAGCCGAATGACACCCTGCAAAAGGTCATGAGCATCATGACCTTGCAAAGGACTCGTCATCTGGTGGTTATGGACAATAAAGAAATTCAGGGAATCATCAGTATCGGCGACGTCGTCAAGTCCAGGCTCGATGAGTCTATTCTCGATGAAGAATCGCTGCGCGATTACATCGCCGGAACCGGCTACACCTGATCGGGGTTACAGTAACGTCCGGCTTAAGTCGATTGCGGCACGAACATCGGCCCAGATTTCAAGGCTATCTATGTCTGCGATAGTCATATAACGCGCATCAAGGGCGTCCCCGCCGTGGACGGGGGTCCCGTTCATCCAACGCGCGGCATAATTTATCAGGGTGAAGTGTCCGTCCGGGCTAATTGAATCATAAACACCGATTAGCCCCAGAAGCTCGATATCAACACCTGTTTCTTCAAGCACCTCGCGGATTGCCGCGGCCTTTGTGGTTTCGCCGAACTCCTGCTTGCCGCCGGGAATGCTCCATTGGCCCTTGCCCGGTGAATTGCCGCGTCGGATCATCAACACTTGGTCATCTTTCCAGACAACGGCACCGACGCCAACGACAGGACGTTCAGACAAGACCCGTATCCTCTGCCACGCCCAGCATCAGGTTCAGGTTCTGAACCGCCTGCCCCGAGGCACCCTTGCCCAGGTTATCAAGCATGCCGACGACAACCGCCTGACCGTTTTCTTCATTGCCGAACACATGCAAACACAGATTGTTGCTGCCGTTCAGGGTCCCTGGCTCAAGCCCGGTCATCGTCGAGGATTCTTCCAGCGATGCTACCTGAACAAATTTCTGGCCCTGATAATGGTTGCTCAAGGTCGCATGGATATCGGTCGGTGATGGCGCACCCGGAAGGGCTGACAGTTGCAACGGCACCTGAACAAGCATCCCCTGACGGAAATTCCCAACACTGGGCATAAACAACGGCACCCGGTCGAGCCCGCTCCATGCCTTAATTTCCGGCACGTGCTTGTGATTAAGGCCCAGCCCATAAACGCTGAATGGCGGGCTCGCGGTTTTATCCTCATATGCCTCGATCATCTTCCTGCCGCCCCCGGAATAGCCGGAAATGGCATTGATGGTGACCGCGGCGGACCCATGCAGGACCCCGCTTTTAACCAGAGGATGCAGGATAGCGACCGAGGTAATCGCGTAACAACCGGGGTTGGTGACCCTGTCGGCCGCAGCGATTGCGGCGGACTGTCCGGCATCCATTTCCGGGAAACCGTAAACCCAACCATCCGATACCCGGTGCGCACTGGATGCGTCGATCACCCGAACAGACGGATTGTCGATCATATCAACCGCGGCCCGGGCGGCATCGTCGGGCAGACACATAATAACGATATCGGCGTCGTTGAGCATCTTCGCCCGACAAGCATCGTCCTTGCGGTCGGTATCGCTGAGCGTCAAAAACGTCAGGTCATCCCGCCCGGCCAGCCGCTCGCGGATTTGCAGGCCGGTGGTCCCGGCCTCGCCATCAATGAAAATCTTCGCCGTCATAAATCGATTCCTAGCACATAAAAAAAGGGGCGTCCCATAAGGACGCCCCAATCTTTGAAGTCGGGCCCTTGCGGGTTAACGTTTCGAGAACTGGAAGCTACGGCGCGCCTTGGCACGGCCATACTTCTTACGTTCAACGACACGCGAGTCACGGGTCATAAAGCCACCCTTCTTGAGCACGCCACGCAGCGCCGGCTCGAAGTTGACCAACGCACGGCTGAGGCCATGACGGACGGCACCCGCCTGTCCGGACAAACCACCACCGGTAACGGTGCAGGTAATGTCATACTGGCCTTCACGCTCGGTAACGGCAAAGGGCTGATTGATGATCATACGCAGCACCGGACGGGCGAAATAAACTTCCACATCGCGGCCATTGACCGTGATCTTGCCGGTACCCGGCTTGATCCAGACGCGCGCAATGGCGTTCTTGCGCTTGCCGGTGGCATAGGCGCGACCCAGATCGTCGATTTTCGGCTCAACCGGTGCGACGGTGGTTTCTTCGCTGGCCACTTCGGCTGCCGGTGCTTCTTCAGCGACCGGGGCTGCGGCGGCAGCGGCAGATGCTTCGACCACGTCCTTCAGGTCGGCGAGCGTTGCTTTTACTTCATCAGCCATGGATTAGGCGCTCCTCTTGTTCTTCGTGTTCATAGCGGCGACGTCCAACGGAGTTGGGTTCTGCGCACCATGGGGATGTTCGGCGCTGGCATAGACGTGCAGTTTAGTCATCTGCCTGCGTCCCAGCGGGTTGCGCGAAATCATCCGCTCTACAGCCTTGATGACGACGCGTTCAGGATGATTGCCATCCAGAACCTTGCCAGCGGTGACACTCTTGATGCCACCCGGATGGCCGGTGTGGTGGTAATAAACCTTGTCGGTACGCTTGCGACCGGTCAGTTGCACCTTGTCGGCGTTGATGACGATAACGTTGTCGCCACAATCCATGTGCGGTGTGTACATGGGCTTGTGCTTGCCACGCAGGCGCATGGCGATAATGCTGGCCATACGGCCGAGTACTAGGCCTTCAGCGTCGATTACGAGCCAGTCCTGCTGGATATCCGACGGTTTGGCGGAATAGGTTTTCATCTTGCATCCGTCCTTGAAAATGCTTGCTTCAATATCACGATCCCGCCCCGGCAATATGCCAGTGAATGGGAAGCACGGTTTTTAGACATCATCGGGGCATGTGTCAACCGGAACTTTCCGAAAAAAATCAATAATTTCCATACCTTAGAAGAACGGTATAATAATACCCTGATCTATCTGTCTATCCCCTCATTCAGACCACGGTTGACGGCAAGCATGGCAAATTCTGGCGAATCTTATATTCTTGTACCCAGAGGCAATAATTGTTTCACGGGGCAACACGGATGGCGTTTCTAGACTGGAAAAATGAATTCAACACCGGCATTGAAGCCATTGATACTGATCACAAATTTTTGGTCAGCCTGATCAATCAGCTGGACGAGGCCCTCAGGGATGGACAAAACCAGGAAGTCGTCGGAAGCGTGCTCAACGCCCTGTACGATTACACCAATTATCATTTCCTGCGCGAAGAAAAGATGATGAAGGCCTGTGGCTATACCGACGAGAAAGAACACGCTGCGCAGCATCAGGACTTGAAAACGCAGGTCATGGAAGCCCGCGATGCCTACCTGAAACAACAAACTGACGACATTAAGCAGCCCGTTATGGACTTTATGAAAACCTGGCTCGCCGATCATATTCTGGGCCATGACATGCAATATGTGTCGTCCATGCTTGCAAATCGTGACGCCGCCGAGAACGCGGCCCGCATCTTCGATAACAACAAGGACTGGATGCTGACCGAAAACGGTGACGTGCAATGAGTGTCCCCCCTGCCCCCAGCGACGAGCTACTGCGAAGCATTCTTGGTTCGGTCAAGACCATCGCCCTTGTCGGCGCTTCGCCTAAGCCGCATCGCCCATCGAACCGGGTTATGCGGTTTTTGATGGACAAGGGGTATCACGTGATACCCATCAACCCCGGTCTGGCCGGAGGCGAAATCAATGGCGAGAAGGTCTATGAGACTCTCACGGACATTCCAGACACCATCGACATGGTCGATATTTTCAGGCATCCCGACGCCGTCGGCGAAATTGTCGACGCCGCCATTACACTGGCACCGGACAAGGGCATCCGGGTAATTTGGATGCAACTGGACGTTATTGCGCCAGAAGCGGCCGCGCGTGCCGATGATGCCGGATTGACGGTCGTCATGGACCATTGCCCGAAGATTGAATATGAACGCCTGATGTAACTACAGGACCTGAAATGGCAGAACGGCTGAAAATATCGGTCTACAACATCATCGAAGCCAGCGTTAAAAGCGACTGGCGGGGCCGCTGGTTCGACATTTTCATGATGGTCCTGATTATTACCAACGTCATCGCCGTGGTGTTGGAAACTGTGCCATCGCTGGGCGCGGCTTACGAAGCGCAGTTCAATGCCTTCGATATCTTTTCTGTCATCATTTTTACCACTGAATATCTGCTCAGGCTGTGGGTGTGTACGGAAAATCAGCTTGAAGGATACGGCCATCCGATCGCAGGCCGCCTGAAATATATGGTTACGCCTATGGCGCTGATCGACTTTGTCGCCATCGCGCCGTTCTATCTGGCCATGTTCATCAGCGTCGATCTTCGCTTCATGCGAGTCTTCAGGTTGCTCAGGCTGTTGAAGCTGACCCGCTATTCGCCAGCTATCGAAACCTTCGCTGCGGTCATCGCCAGCCAAAAACGGGCTTTGGGGGCAGCGTTGCTGGTGATGATCATCATGTTGGTGTTTGCATCGTCCATTGTTTACCTGTTCGAAAAAGACACCCAGACGGAAACCTTTGCCAGTATTCCTCACGCCATGTGGTGGGGGCTGGCGACCCTGACCACCGTCGGCTATGGCGATGTCACCCCGATCACCCCCTATGGCCGCATCTTCGGCGCATTCATTATGATTTTAGGCGTCGGCATGTTCGCCCTGCCCGCTGGTATCCTGACATCAGGATTTACCCGCGAATTGCGCAAGCGCGACTTTGTCATCACCTGGCGGCTGGTCGCCGCTGTGCCATTATTCGCCAATCTGGACGCCTTGAAAATCTCGGAAATATCGTCGCAACTGCATCCGAAAATGGTGCCGCCCCGCTTCGCCATCGTCAAACGCGGCGAGTTTGCGGACTCCATGTATTTTATCGTCTCGGGCGAGGTCGAGGTCGATCTTCACCCGACGCCGAAAATACTGTCGAGCGGCGACTTCTTTGGCGAGATCGCGCTTATGAAAGACTGTGAACGCACGGCGACAATCACCACCTTGACCGAATGCCAGTTGCTGTCCCTGGAAGCACACGACTTCCACCGGCTTCTTAACGCCCATCCGGAGCTACGCGCGCCTATCGAAAAGAAAATGCAATTGCGTGTGGAAGAGCTGGAAGCGTCTGGACAAACACACTAATAGTTTGAAATCTCGATCAAATTACCGTCTGGGTCGCGAATATAGATCGACGTGATCGGCCCCACCGCCCCGGTTCGCGGCACCGGCCCCTCTTCGATGGCGACACCTAGATCCTTTAAGTGCGATCGCACGGCATCAATGCTGTCGCTGGCAATCAGGCACAGGTCAGTAGAACCGGGCAGCGGAGTTTCAGCCTTTGGTTCGAACTCGGTCCCGGCCTTGTGCAGGTTAATCTTCTGTTCCCCGAACCGTAGTGCCGTTCGCTCGATGCCGCCCGATGTAAATGTCTGGACGTCCATGCCCAGAACGCGTCCATAAAAATCACAAGTCACGCCGATATCGGCGACGGTCAGCACCAGATGATCAATGCCGGTTATCTTCATTCGGCGGCGACCTCGACGGATTGTGGCTTTTCATTGGGCAACAGCATGCCCGCAGTGGCGGCAACGACGGCGATACAAGCCAGCACGACGAACAACCAGTAAAAGCCGCCGGTGGCGTCGTATAATTTTCCTTCCATCAACACGCCGAAACCACTGACCCCGAAGGCCAGAATGAATTTCAGGCCAAAGGCCAGGCCGCGCCACTGGGCCGGGGCATAGCGTGCAACCAGACTGTTTTCCGCAGGTAATGCCCCTGTGTTGACGCTGACCATGATCAACGCCACCGCCATCAACGAGGCACCGCTGAAACTACCGGCCAGCGCCAGGAACGGCACCTGCAGCATGAACGCCCCCATATAGACGAACTTCAACGGATACTTGTCGGCCAACTTGCCCGCCAGGATCTGCACGCCACCGGCAAAGAAATAGACGACGGCGACCAGCACAGAGATCCCGAACACACCATCATTGGTCAGGTCGGTCAGGCGTTCGGAAAAGACTTTTGGCAGCGCCGCCTGCGTCGCCTGATAAATCAGGCCGGTGCACAGCATGGTGACTGCCAGCACCAAAAAGGCCCGAATCATGTCGCGGCGCGTCGTCGGTGCATCCTGTTTGCGATCGACACGATTCTCGACAATCGCACCGCGACCAATCAGCCAATAAAAAAGCCCGCCCGTTATCAGCAGCAATATGCCCGGCGCTATAAAGGCTACCTGCCAGTTGAACCGATCGATCAGGAAACCGGCGCTCAAGGCCGCCACCCCGGGCCCGATGCCCCCGAACACGCCGTTAATACCCAGCGCCGTGCCGCGATTGACCGCGTGGCGCACCAGCCAGGCGATGCCGACGGGATGATAAATGGATGAAAACAGCCCGGTCATGGCCAGCGCCAGTGCAATCATCATCGGCGACGACGACATGCCGGTCAGCACCATTCCAGCCCCGGTGCCAACGAAGAACAGCCCCATCATGCCGGTCGAGCTCCACTTGTCGCCAAGCCATCCGGCCAGCGGGGCGGCGACGCCATAAAGCACATTGCCGGCAACAATCAGGGCGATGACCTCGCCATGGCTTAACGACAGGTCTTGTTCCAGCGACAACGCGACGACATAGAAAATCGGCGCGAACAAATGCGCATAGGAATGCCCGACACAGGAAAACCCGAGCGACAGCCGCGCCGACTGGGTTTCTGAGGGGGTGGTCATGATTTCACGGTGTATGCAGGCTTAGTGCTGTTGACGCCTGAACAGCTTCCAGCAAACGGCTGACAGCGCCGTGCCCAAGGCCAGCTTGGTTGCGCCGCCTAAAATGAACGGTGTCAGTCCCCATGCCAGAATCGGCTTGTCCCAGCCAAACAGGGCACCAAGCCACAACACGCCGGGTGCGAAAATCAGCCCATAACCAATCAGCAGCGCCAATGCCGTCGACAGGACATTGCGGTCCCATCCCCGTTCGGCAAGCCAGCCGGTTACTGCGGCGGCGAAAACGAAACCAACCAGATATCCACCGGTGCCGCCCAGCATATAGGCGACGCCGATACCTTTTTCAGGGGTTCCGGCAAATACCGGCAATCCCATGGCACCTTCGGCCAGATACAGCAGCACCGTCATCGCCCCCAAAGTCGAGCCATAGGCCATGGCGATAAACAGAATGACCAGGGTTTGCATCGTCATCGGCACCGGATAGAACGGCACCTGAATTTTCGCAGAAGCCCAAATCGCCAGAGAACCAACAATCGCCAAGGCCGTTCCACGAAGGGCACGGCTGAGCGCGCTCGTTTCCATGGTCGCAGGCCAAACCTGTGCTGCGAGGGTCTTTGCTCTTGCTTGTGAATACATGGCGATGTCTCCTTGGATGAATCTTTAACCTGAATACCCCGTTCGGGCGCGTCTGAAAAGGAATTACGTCACCCGCTGGTAACGACTTTCCAGAACAAGCTCCTTGTTCGGCCCGTTGATTGTCCAGCTTGAGCGCCAGCCATCAGGACCATCGGCCCAGAAACTGCCGCGATAGGTGTCATTTTCACATAGGTGTTCGACTGTCGACGTACCAGTACTCAGGTCGAGGCGATAGAACGGGCGGCCATCTTCGAAACAGACCTCGGCAATGTGAGCTGCCGGAAACGTATACAGATACTTGCGATACACGGTTTCGCGGTATTTGCCGAAGCTAAGCTTGCCTTCTTCGCGATAGACATAGCCGTCGCCGTCGGTGGCAATAATCGCCTTGCCTTGCATGATGCCTGGCATGTTCTGGCGAACGTCGCTGATTCTGCGCGACAGAGTCCACGACCCCTGTAAAAACGAACAGATATCGTCGACCGGCCAGGCCCCGTCTTGGGAAAAATCGTTCATAGGTAAATTTACCGCACGGCAATGCGATTTCAACGCCCGATATTCGCCACCATTGGTGATGCCGATTCGAAGCATTGTTTTTTAGGAAGTCTGGTGGCGTCCCCAACGGAGCCAAGTGTTTCTAATGATTTGATATGGTTAGAAAAAAGTTTGACACTTTTATTTTCCGCAGGTTTCCGCCACTTTCCAATTAAAGTGTCAAACTTGTTTTTGGAACCCCCAAACCATAGTCATCAGGAGTTGACCTCTAATATTCAGATGGCGAAATTGAAGCCAAAATCAGACCTCCGTTCGTAATTTTTGAGTCCCCGTCCCCATATGGTGAATTGAGTCAGGACAGTTGTAGTTGCAACAATCTTAGGTGGTATCTACTATTGTGCGCCATGGCGTAGCAACCGAATTTCGGATGCAAGCTCGGCTTTTTGGAAATATCACCCAAACATTGAAAGCACCCTATGAGTATAGAAGAACTGCGACTTCAGTATTCGGACAATTCAGGGCGCACTTCGCGGCTGCAGGAAGCCATGGTTGAACAGTTGTCAAAGCTGCTTGACGACGCCCACGTCACGCTCGGGGTTCCAATGGAAAGCCGAGTTAAGGATTGGTCGTCGATTGAGGAAAAGGTCGAGCGTAAGGGGTTGAACATCGACCACATCACGGCACTCCCAGACTTGATCGGAGTTCGAACTATTCTTCTCTTCCGTACCGATTTGGAAAAAGTCGATAAGCTCATTCATGATTCCTTTGACGTGCGCAGCTCCGAGGATACAGCTAAACGTCTTGGTGAAGCACAATTCGGCTATCAATCACAGCACTACTTGATCGGACTTCCCAAGACTTGGCTCACGATCCCAAGTATGGCGGATCTTGGTGATCTACAAGTGGAGATTCAAGTTCGAACAATTGCTCAGCACATATGGGCTGCTGCTTCCCACAAGCTGCAATACAAGCATGAATCCAGCGTGCCACCGCCTCTTAGACGAACGATCAATCGCGTTTCTGCCCTACTGGAAACTGTCGATTTTGAGTTCGAACGAGTGCTGTCAGAACGCGAGAGCTACAGAGAACAGACAATACCTGAAGCCTCCGGATCCGAGATCCTGAATGTTGACCTTCTGACATCAATTCTTACTGATATATATCCTCCAGAGAATCGTGGTGACGATGAACCATATGAAACTTTACTGAGTGATTTGATGGAACTCTCCGTGAACACAGTCGATGAATTGAAAACCATCTTGGATAAAAACCTTGAATCAGTGTTAAAGGAGGAACAAAGGGTAGTGAATGCAGAAGGAGATGACTCCGAATACAAAATAACAAATAAAGAGCGATATGACCGTGGTGTTTACTTCACGCATCTCGGGCTTGCTAGAAGTGCCTTACGTGAAGAGTTTGGCGTGGACAAGGTGGATGCTCTATCGACGAATCGTTTTAAACATCTTTCCTTAAATACTAAACGAAACAAACGCTGATCATTCGTACCGGCGAATGAGTTAAATAACTCTACTATGCGCCCACGCAGGAAACACCTTCGGCTTTGTTGATGGAAGTCACGGGACACGTTGCCCCTGTTATTTCAACCTTGGCTGTTCTCGGTTGTGCCCGGCACGTCAGCGATGTGTCAAAGGGAGACATCTTCCCAGCGAGATCAGGCGAGTGACTGAAGAAAACAAACATGCCCCTCAGGCATGAAAAGTGTCAAACCTGAAAACATCGCAACATATTGATATAAAAGCAAAAATGACACTTTTGAAAAACAAAAGTGTCAAACTTTTTACGTACTTATTACGTAAGTCATTGATATTGTTAGCTGGTGGCGTCCCCAACGGGATTCGAACCCGTGTTGCCGGCGTGAAAGGCCAGTGTCCTAGGCCTCTAGACGATGGGGACTGTGACCAGGAGCGGCTTAACTAAACGTCCCCGCCCATAAAATCAAGCAATACCTGTGCCGTGGAACACATTTCCCTTCCCTACCCTTTCGTGTGTTTCCAGACAGTATCGCGATCCATAAAATCCCCGCGACTTTCACGACAGTATTTCTTTGTTTTCAAAAAATCTCTTTTGGAGGATTCCTCTTTATGCTCACGGGTAAAGTTCTTGTCGCACAAGGTGGCGGACCGACCGCGGTTATTAACCAGTCTCTGGTCGGCGCGGTTATGGAAGCCCGCAAATTTTCGGGCGTCGAACATGTATACGGATCGCTGCATGGCATATCGGGCATCGTCAACGAGGACTTCCTTGATCTGACCCAGGAAACCACAGCCAACCTTGAATTGGTCGGCAACACTCCGTGCTCGGCGCTGGGCTCGACCCGCGACAAGCCGAACGTCAAATACTGTCAGGAAATTTTCAAGGTCCTGAAGGCCCACGAAATAGGAACCTTCTTTTATATCGGCGGCAATGATTCGTCGGACGCCCTGAAAATTTTGTCTGCCATGGCGGAAAAAGAAAACTATCCGCTGACCGGCATCCACATTCCGAAAACCATCGATAACGATCTGCCTGTTAACGATCACACACCGGGCTTCCCGTCCGCCGCTCGTTTTGTTGCCAGCGCCTTTGCCGGCATCAACCAGGACAACATGGCGCTGCAAGGCGTCTACGTTGGCGTTGTCATGGGACGCCACGCTGGCTTCCTGACGGCTGCTGCGGCTGGTGCCCGGACATTCGGTGGCGATGCGCCGCACCTGATTTACCTGCCCGAACGCGCCTTCGATATGAACAGCTTCGTCAAAGACGTGAAAAAGGTTTACGACAAGCACGGTCGTTGCGTGATCGCCGTATCAGAAGGCATCCACGACAAAAAAGGCACGCCGATCATTACCAAGCTATCGAAAACGGTCGAAAAAGATGCCCATGGCAACATTCAGTTGTCGGGTACCGGCGCCCTGGCCGACCTGCTGACTGACGCCATTAAAAAGAAGACCGGCATCAGCCGCGTTCGTGGCGACACCTTTGGTTATTTGCAACGCTCGTTCCTTGGTTGCGTATCAGACATCGACGCCATCGAAGCCCGTCAGGTCGGCGAGAAAGCGGCCCAGTTCGCCAACTTCTCCAACGCCAAGAGCGGCACCGTCACCATCCACCGTGTTGGTGACTATGCGGTCGAGTACAAGCTCAGCAAACTTGATGCGGTTGCCGGACTGACCAAGGTCATGGCCGACGGCTTCATCAACAAGGACGCCAACGGCGTTACATCGAAATTCATGGATTACCTGAACCCGCTTCTCGGCGCAGACATGCCGAAGGTCGGACGCCTTGACGCATCCAACCGGGTGAAGAAAATTTTGAACAAATAATCGGGGGGAGACCCTCTTTTAAAAAGAGGGTTCCGTGAAAGACGGGATGCGCCACCGGGCGCGTCCCGTTTTTTCTTGGCCAATCACCAGACCGGTGCCGCGTCCTCGATAATGATCTGGGCGCTGGACCGGCCCTGCCATGAATTGACGCGAATTTTACCGGCAATGTGGAACGGCGCACCGCCGTGTTTCAGCAACGCCTGACCCATCGGTGTTTCCACCGCACCAAAGGCAATGCCGTTCAGGCGTTTGCCGCTTTCATCGGTCAGGCTTAGGCGCAGATGGGACTGGTCGCGCCCGACCGGATCAGCATGCGCAATAACGGCTGATCGAATAACAAAACGTGGTTCCGGGTTACCCGCCCCATACGGCCCGACACCGGCCAGGGTTTCGGCCAGTTGAAGATTGGCGCCCCTAACGGCAATGCCGCCGTCGATGGTCATGCCGGGGATGGCAGGACGCGCCGCAATATCATCGGCCAGCCGATCATTCAGAAAGGCTCGCAAGTCTTCCAGACGATCACGTGGAACGGTAAGCCCGGCGGCCATGGCATGACCACCGCCTTTTTTCAGAATACCCGCCTGGCGGGCGGCGATAACGGCGGCACCCAAATCGATACCGGTGACCGAACGCCCGGACCCGGTTCCTTCTTTCTCGCCGATCCCGATAACGAATGCCGGACGGTCGAATTTTTCTTTCAGGCGACTGGCGACAATGCCGACGACGCCCGGGTGCCAGCCCTCGCCTGCGGCAATGATCAGCGGATCGGGCTTTCCAGTTTCCTTGATGGATGCCTCAACCTGCGCCATCGCCTCTTGCTGAACGCGGGCCTCGATCTCTTGGCGCTCGCGGTTCAGGGTGTCCAGTTGGCTGGCAATATCGCTGGCCTCGGCCCCGTCATTGCTCGACAGGATGCGGCTGCCAAGGTCTGACTTGCCGACCCGGCCACCGGCATTAATGCGTGGCCCGATAATGTATCCGGCGTGGTATGCGCCCGGCGGCTCGTCGATACCGGCGACGTCTGCCAGCGCCGTCAATCCTGTATTGTGACGTCCGGCCATGACCTTCAGGCCCTGCTTGACCAGCGCCCGGTTGACGCCCTTCAGCGGCACCACGTCGCATACAGTCCCCAGCGCCACCAGATCGAGCCATTGCAGCAGATCTGGCTCGGGCTTGTCCGTATACCAGCCCTGCTGGCGAAGCGCCCGGTTGACCCCGACGGCAAGCATGAAGGAAACCCCGACGGCAGCCAGAATGCCAAGTCCGCTGTCGTCATCAAGTCGGTTCGGATTGACCACCGCGGTGGCGGTCGGCAAGGCCTCTTCGACCACGTGATGATCAACAACAACAACATCCAGCCCGTCATCGGCTGCCGCCTGCAATGGTTCATGGGATGTAGTGCCACAATCCACAGTAACAACGACCGCCGCCCCGCCTTCACGCAATTTTTTCATCGCCGCCACGTTAGGGCCGTAGCCTTCGGCGATGCGATCGGGAATGTAGACCTGAACATCGGCACCGACGGCCTTGAAGAAGCGTTTCAGCAAGGCCGAAGACGTCGCCCCGTCAACATCGTAATCGCCGAACACGGCGATGCCTTCACCACGGATGACTGCACCTGCAAGGCGGTCTGCGGCAGCTTCCATATCTTTCAGTGATGACGGGTCCGGCAGCAAGTCTTTCAAGGTGGGATTCAGGAAACTTTCGGCCTCGTCCAGGTCGATACCCCGGGCATCAAGCACACGCCCGACGATTTCAGGAACCCCGAGCCGTTGCGCCATCGCCAGCGCATTTCGGTCGTTGCACGCGCGCGCGATCCAGCGCCGCCCCGACAGGGATTTATCAACGCCGAGATAACTTTCGACGTCCGACATTTTTAAAAATCTTCTATGCGGATCATCACCGGACGCTCAACAACACCCTTCAAATCGGCAATGGCGTCGACGACACTGACCATGCGGAGCTCTTCGGTTTCATGCAACGTCATCACCAACGACACCTGCTCGCCCGGGTCGCGTCCGTGTTGCAGGATTGATTCCATGGAGACATCGTTATCGCGCAGGACTGCAGCAACATCGGCGACGAGTCCGGGCTCGTCAATGACTGTCAGGCGAATGTAATAAGCACCGAAATGACGATCCATCGAGGCCGGTTCTGCGGCACGCAAATCACCGACAGGAATACCAAAGGTCGGCAGGCTGATGCCACGCGCGATATCGACAAGATCGCCAACCACCGCAGACGCCGTCGGCCCGGCCCCAGCGCCTCGGCCTTCCAGCATCAAGGTGCCAACTTGGTCACCCTCGGCAACAACGGCATTAAAGACGTCCTCTACACTGGCGATCGGGGCACTGTCAGGCACCATGCATGGATGCACGCGCTGTTCGATCCCGTGATCTGTTTCTGCTGCAATACCCAACAGCTTGATGCGATATCCCAGTTCCTCGGCGAACTGGATATCCAGTTGCGATACCTGACGAATGCCTTCGATGTAGACAGAGCCAAAATCGACATTTCGGCCAAAGGCAACGGACGCCAGAATTGCCAGCTTGTGGGCGGCATCGACGCCATCGATATCAAAGCTTGGGTCGGCCTCGGCAAAGCCCAGACGTTGGGCATCATCCAGCACCTCGGCGAAATCCAGACCTTCGTTGCGCATCCGCGACAGGATGTAATTACAGGTCCCGTTGAGAATTCCATATACGCTGGACAATTTGTTGCCAGCCAGTCCCTCGCGCAGGGATTTGATAACTGGAATCCCCCCGGCGACGGCGGCTTCGTAATTCAGGGTAACGCCCGCCTGTTCGGCGGCATTGGCCAGCGCAGTGCCATGATGGGCAACCAGTGCCTTGTTAGCGGTAACCACATGCTTGCCAGACTTGATGGCGGCTTCGACGACATCCTTGGCAACACCGTTCTCGCCACCGATCAGTTCAACGACAACGTCGGCATCCGCCTTGGCCGCCATTTCCACAGCGTCTTCGAAGAACGCATACCCGTCCAGCGGCACGCCCCTGTCGCGCGACTTGTCGCGGGCAGACACAGCCGTCACCTGTATCGAACGTCCTGACCGGCTGGACAGCAGGTCAGCATTGTCCTGCAATACTTTCACGGTACCGGCACCGACCGTGCCAAGACCGGCAACGGCAATTTTCATGGGATTACTCATGGATAGACTTTCTTGAATTTCTTATCGCGCAGCGGCGTGCTTGTTTTCAGTTTCCTCGAGTGCCTTGTCATAATTCCCAAGGAACGCCTTGATGTTACGAATAGCCTGACGAGTGCGGTGCAGGTTTTCGACCAGACCAATCCTGACATGACCATCGCCATGTTCGCCAAAGCCGATCCCCGGCGCAACGGCGACTTTCGCTTCGCGCAGCAGCAGCTTGGAAAATTCAATCGAGCCGAGATGCGCAAAGGCAGGCGGTATCGGCGCCCATGCAAACATCGTCGCTTTTGGTGATGGCACGTCCCATCCGGCGGCGGCCAGTCCTTCGATCAGAACGTCGCGGCGTTCCTTATACAACGCGCGCATTTCATCGACGCATTCCTGCGGTCCATTCAGGGCGGCGGCAGCGGCAACCTGAATCGGTGTGAACGCCCCATAATCCAGATACGACTTGATGCGAGTCAGTGCCGAAATCAGCGTCTTGTTGCCACTGGCAAATCCAATGCGCCAGCCGGGCATGTTGTAGGTTTTGCTCATCGAAGTGAATTCAACGGCAATGTCCCGGGCACCCGGCACCTGCAAGATTGATGGCGGCGGCTGGTCATCGAAATAGACTTCCGAATAGGCCAGGTCCGACAAAATCCAGATTTCATGATGGCGGCAGAATTCGACGACCCGGGCATAGAAATCCAGATCGACCAGTTCGGCCGTCGGATTGTTGGGGAAGTTCAAGACCAGCGCGCGAGGCTTCGGAGAAATTTCAGAAACGGCCTTTTCCAAGGCCTCCATATAGTCGGAATCTGCCGACACCGGCACATTGCGAACCGACGCACCGGCAATGATGAAGCCGAACGGATGGATCGGATAGCTTGGGTTGGGCACTAAAATGACATCGCCGGGGCTGGAAATAGCCGACGCCAGATTGGCCAGCCCTTCTTTCGAGCCCAGGGTGACGATGGTTTCCGATTCCGGATCGATGGAAACACCGAAGCGACGCTCGTAATAGGCCGATACCGCCTTGCGCAAACCGGGTATGCCACGCGAATTGGAATAGCGATGGGTCCGCGAGTCCTGTACCGCCTCGCACAATTTATCAACAATGTGCTGTGGCGTCGGCTGGTCCGGGTTGCCCATGCCAAAATCGATGATGTCTTCACCATTGGCACGCGCGCGCGCCTTCATCGCGTTGACTTCGGCAAACACGTAAGGCGGCAAGCGCTGTATACGTTGGAACTCGCTGTCCATTTCAATGGTCCAAACTTACTTAAATTACAAACACTTGATCCTTATCGCCCCAAAATAAGGCGATTTTACGGGGGAATAAATCAGTTGTCTCAGTTACGCCTCAGTTAACGAAGTAGATTTCCGCCCGCCTGTTACCGGCTTCGCCCGACGGCATGCTTTCATAGTAAAGCGGTGCGGTATCAGAACGTGCGTCAACGACGACATTGGCCGAGGCAAGCCCCAGGCGCATCAACTGCTTGCCGATAATCTGGGCACGGTCTACAGAGACTTTATAATTAACCATCTTGTGGCGAACCGGGTCCATGTTGCGGGTGCGGCTGCTGGCATGACCAACGATACGAACCTTGCCGCCGCGCTGACGGTGCAGGCTGACAATTTCAGTCAAAATCTGGCGATCCCTTCCGGTCAGGCCATAAGAGCCGTTGGCGAACAGGATCGTCGCCACATGCTGACCACCAACCATTGGTGCAATCGGCCTTCTGAGCGACGCTTCGACGGAATTCATGGTCGGCGACGGGGCGGCGGCGAGTTGCTGCATCGGCGGAGTAGCTTGTGGTTGTTGCGGTGCCATGGCTTGCGCCGCGCCCTGCATTTCAACGCCACTGGACGATACAATCACTGTGGCAAACGGATCATCGCTTAAACTCGCCATGGAATAGGCGGGCATTCCAGACGGCGGAGTCAGGCCGGCAATCCTCGGGGCCGGAGAAGGAGCCGTCATCGGCATGACCGGGGCAGCAGGTGCTGCAACAGGCACAGACGGAGTCAGCGGCGGTTGCACGGCAACCACGGACGGTACCGGCATCGCCGGCGGTGCCGGTTGCTGTGGCGGCGTTTTGCTGGCCGTCAGCGTACTGGCAGCCTCGCCTTGTCGGGCGACAGCACCGGCGTATTTGCGTTTCGTGGTGTCAGCAACAAGGCCACCCTGGGCGGTGCGCTTCGGACGCTCGGGAACACTTGCCAGGTTCGGGAAGCTTTTACCCTCGCCGGGGTTTTCCTTCACTTCATCGGGCACACTCTTGTTCTGGACCAGTTGACCGTCTTCGTCTTCACCGGCGAAGAAGTCGACGGTGCTGTTGTACCACTCAGCCGGGTTCAGCGAATCAGGCACAGACGAACAGGCGGAAACACCGGACACTCCCACCAATAACGTCACCAGCGCAAGGATCCGTACCGAATGGCTGTTTTCATGATGAACCTGTTGTTTTTGCGTCATTTTCATCGAACTTGGAGTCCCCTGGCCCTTAAAAAAATATACACGTCAAATTCTTTTCGCACTTGCACAATAATCAAAATACACGCATATCGTTAACGGACAATGATTAAGCAAGGCTTTCCACCGGGATAATTACACGAAACCTTTCAAATCCCCACACAATTTTCGCCATATCTATGAAACATGGCTTAGGGAATCAGGCATGGACGACCAACCGTCAAAAAAGACCGAAACAGACGCCCTGGCGCATTCTTTCAGTGAGATCGCTGAACAAAGCCAGCGACTGCTCAACGATTTTGTCGCCCGCCAATCATCAGAGGGCGGCAAGGTCGATACCGGTTCCATGTCCCATATCACGTCTGCCTTTATGGAAATGACGACGCAAATGATGTCGAACCCGGCGAAGCTCGCCGAAGCCCAGATGTCATTGTGGAACGACTACATGTCGTTGTGGCAATCGACCGCCAACCGGATGATGGGCGGCGATGCACCTGACGTTGTCGAACCGGAAAGCGGCGATCGGCGCTTCCGCGATGAATCCTGGAGCGAAAACGAAGTCTTCAACTACGTCAAGCAGTCCTATCTGCTGACATCGAACTGGGTCCGCTCGACCGTTGCCGATGTCGAAGGGCTGGATGAAAAAACCGCCAACAAAGTCGACTTTTTCACCCGTCAGTACGTCAACGCCCTGTCGCCCAGCAATTTTGCCGCGACCAACCCGGAAGTGATGCGGGAAGCCATCGAAAGCAAGGGCGAAACCCTTGTCAAAGGCTTGAAGAACCTGCTCGGCGACCTGGAACGCGGCAAGGGACGGCTCGACATAACCATGACCGATACCAGCGCCTTTACGCTGGGGGAAAACGTCGCCACGACACCTGGCAAGGTTGTTTTTCGCAACGACCTTCTGGAACTGATTCAGTACGCACCTGCGACCAAGACCGTCTACAAGACGCCGCTGCTGATCGTCACGCCGTGGATCAACAAGTACTACATTCTCGATTTGCGTCCGGAAAACTCGCTGATCAAGTGGGCCGTCGATCAGGGCCACACGGTGTTCATCACCTCGTGGGTCAACCCTGATGAGAAACTGGCCGCAAAAGACTTCAACAATTACATGAAAGAAGGCGTGCTGGAATCGCTGGACGCCATCGAAGCAGCCACCGGAGAAAAACAGACCAACGTCATCGGATACTGCATCGGCGGCACCCTGCTGGCCTGCACACTGGCATATCTGCACGGTAAAAAAGGGGCTGATGCCAAGCGCATCAAGTCGGCGACCTATTTGACGGCGATGGTCGATTTCTCTGATCCGGGCGAACTTGGCATCTTTATCGACGAAGAACAGCTGGCCGACATGGACAAGAAAATGTTCGAACGCGGTTATCTGGAAGGCCGCGAAATGGCCGCCACCTTCAACATGATGCGCGACAACGACCTGATCTGGTCTTTCGTCGTCAACAATTACTTACTGGGCAAGGACCCCTTCCCGTTCGATCTGCTGTACTGGAATTCCGACTCCACCCGCATGCCAGCGGCTATGCATTCGTTCTATTTGCGTAAAATGTATCTGGAAAACAAACTCGTCGAGCCGGGCGGCATAGAACTCGACGGCGTCGCCCTCGACCTGAAGAAAATCAAGACACCCAGTTACATGCTGTCGACCCGCGATGACCATATCGCGCCGTGGCAATCGACCTATGCGGCGACTGATATCTATTCAGGACCGATCCGTTTCGTGCTGTCGGCGTCGGGTCACATTGCCGGTGTCGTCAACCCGCCGGTTAAGGAAAAGTACTGTTACTGGACCAACACCAAGATTCCGAAGAACCCTGAAAAATGGCTTGATGCGGCGAAACAGAACGACGGTTCATGGTGGCCCGACTGGAACAAATGGGTGGCCAAACACGCTGGCAAAAAAGATACTCCCGCCCGCACCCCCGGCGACGGCAAGCTGAAAAGCTTGGCTGATGCGCCCGGAACTTATGTTCAGGTCCGCTCTCAGTAATTCGTCCCATCATTGACGAGCGTCAAGGAGCGTCCTCGAACCCGTTCCTAAAGTTCCCCTATCGCTTCTAAACAACGAGGGACTTTAAAGATGGCTATTGAATGGACGGACGAGCTTTCCGTCGGTCACGCCGATATAGACCATGATCACCGCGAAACCATTGACAGGATTCAGGATCTTGTTGAGGCCGTGGATGATGAATCCTTCAAGCGTCTGTTTTCCGATTTCGCCGAACATCTGCGGATACATTTCGAGATGGAACAAACACTGATGAAAGACAACGGCTTTTTCGCCCAGGTCCCCCATACCAAGGAACACCAGCGCGTTCTCGGCGGCATAGACAGCCTGTTGAAACAGAATGATGTCGGCGATCTGAATGCGGCGCGGCAATATATCGAATTTGATTTTCCGGAATGGTTCCTGGCGCACAGGGCAACCATGGACAAAGTAACCGCCGACTTCCTGGCCGGTTAACCGAAATCCTTCAGTAACTTCTCCGCCGCCGTATGAGGCGCGGGCGAAATCGCGGTCTCGTAGTTGGCCCATGAAGTCACGAAACTCTCCGACGGGTTTGAATTTGCCATCCCCAAGAGAGTCCGCGAACAAGTTCGGCAAGTCGCCGTCGGAGGTAAGCTTCATTCATGACAATCGGAGCATCTATGTGTCGCATCGGCAGTTTTTATATTGTAATTTTTGCCGCAAGCATGAGGGTGGATTTGATCGCCATCCTGGCGGTCATCTCCCTCTACACTATAAGTCTCACCGTTCCATACAGCGCACATATCACCGAACCAAAGAGTTTGATACCCATTGCGGCTCGGGGGGCCGACAATAACACCTTCCATAATTGATCCCCAGCCGATCTCTGACCAGGAATTATTTACACGTTCAAGAATGAAGCCATTGCAACCAATGGAACCACAATAAGCTCCATGAGACACACGGACAACAACCTCATCCAGGCCGTCGGAATTAACATCAATCCACAAATATTCCAATTCTGACGCCTTAATTCCGAAAGGATCTTCTTCATCAATCAAGCCTTGAAAGTATTCCCCATGCCCACGCATGGCACCCGGTGCGAACTCATAAAATGTAGCCTCTTTATACCCTTGCCTCATCTCAATCACAGATGGCCAAGTTTTTGGTAGCAGACCCTGCCCAGCACCTGAACGTAACTTTGACGAAAAGGAAGGGCCTGCACTTTTTGACAGGTTCTCCCCCTTGACCGCCGTTGCCATAATCAGAGTAACGGTGGCCAGGGAAATTAAAGTTAGTTGACGAATCATGTCTTAGCACTACCGCCTTTGTTAGTGTTTTGATCTATCAGTCCGCATCCTATACAGGGTACGTCAAACTGATTAGCAGCCAAGAAAATACGATCTAAAATCTATTGCTCGATATTTTTCTCAATTTTCAGTAGTTCTTACTTTGGAACAACCTGAGACGCGTTTCAATGTTTTCGAATATTGTTCGTTCAAAATTATTCTTGGCAGCACTAAAATCTGACGACCAGCCGTTCTTCGTTTGGAAATCAAGATATTTTTTTACGTTGCCGTGCCCTTGCCGGTGTGCGGCAGCGAGGAGTCCGCTTTTCGTAATCTTGATGCCTTCTTTCTTGACGCCAGGGAAAGTCTTGCCGAGAAAGTTCGTTGAGCCATTATTGTGAAGATAGCCCTCTACTTTTCCCATGTATGTGGCAAAGGCCTTTTCCTGGGCTTGCGGATTGTTCAGAAAATCACGGGCATTTTTGACGCCGTGTTTACCAGTCCATTCGCCCGTTTCTTTATCAACAAGCCCAGCGTCCTTCAAAGCACCTTCGCGCATTTGGTAGCGGCCTAAAGCACCAATTCCATTGCCTTCTGGATTAAAGGACTTGTACCCATCTACTTTGGACTCATGCTCACTAAGCCCATCACGAAAACTCTTGTTGATAGGAGATATGAATCCGTCGGATGAACCTGTTGCCGCTGATGTTTTCTCCACATTCGCCAGAGGTGTTGGTTTCGCCCCCGTCATCTGCACCAGACGGGCGCGGGATTGTTCCGGCAGTTTGGCCATCACCGCTTTCTCGAAGCGATTGGCACGGGCGGGATCGCGCTCACGCAACTGGCCCATGAAGTCGCGGAACTCTCCGACGGGTTTGGTTTTGCCATCGCCCAAGGTGCCTGCGAACAGGTTCGGTAGGTCGCCGTCGGACGTGGATTTCATCATGCTGTCGACGGTGCGACGGTTAGACGCCGAGGCTTCGTCGGGAATGGGTGCAAACGGCGTCGTGCGATACTTTTGAGCATCCGTGTCGGCTTTGGGCCTGTTCAGCGGAGGACGCCCGGGCTTGGGCTTGAACAACTTGTTGCCGATGCCGGATTCCGAGAGCGACTTGTTCAGGCCCTTTTCCGTCTCACCGCTAGGTTTCATCATGCCATCGGCCTTCAGGCCAGCAGACTTCTGAAACGATTTCAGGCCATCGAACAGATCATTGTCGGGATAGGGCGTGCGGCCAAAATTAGGCGTCTTGTAAAAGCCGAGACCTCCCAATGCCTTTTTAACGTTCAGCACGTCATCGCCAAAAGCGCTGGCCGCCGAACTGAGGCTCTGGCCGATGTTGAGGAAGTTCGAGAATATAGACATGAATGTCTCCTTTTAAGATTTGGGGTAAGCGCACAAAAAAACCGCCCGGAACGGATTCCGAACGGCGTCGATGGTGATTGCGCATAAAAAAGCACACGGGCCCAGAAAGTGGGCGCACGTGTGCCGGATCGATAGAGGAATTTATACCCTTAAAAGGCGTGGAAAGTCAAGCTTAAACGCGGGCATGCCCTAACCAAAATCCTTTAGTAACTTTTCTGCCGCCGTGTGCGGGTCGAGCGTGCGGTCCATGGCATCGTCGAGCAATCCATCCAGCGTGTTGTCGCTGCGGCCCAACAAGCGGGCACGGACAATATCTTCAGCCGCCTTCAGAACCCGCATTTCAACAATCCGCCTGCGGCGTTCAGCAATCTCGCCAGACAAATTCAGGTATTCCAGATGACCGTCGATACGGGCCAATAAACCCTCGATTCCGGTTTCGACTTCGGAACTGGTTTCAATCACCGGTGCCTGCCAGCCGCCCTGCTTCTTGCGTCCCAGTGACATCATGCCGTTCAGGTCGGCAACAGTTTTTGCCGCGTCCTTGCGGTCGCATTTTGAAACAGCATGAATGTCGGCGATTTCCAGCACCCCGGCCTTGATCGCCTGGACATCGTCGCCCAGTCCGGGTGCCGAGACGACAATCACCGTGTGGGCAGCGTTGACCACATCGACCTCGTCCTGGCCGACACCGACGGTTTCGATCAGCACCACATCGAAACCAGCGACGTCGAGCACGTCGACCGTATCCATAGCCGGTCGCGCCAGCCCACCCATCGCCCCGCCGGTCGCCATGGAGCGGATAAAGACGCCATCGTCGCCGGTCAGGTCGTTCATGCGAACACGGTCACCCAGTATGGAGCCGCCGGAATACGGGGACGACGGATCAATGGCGACAATACCGACGGTGCGTCCGGACTTGCGGATTTCCTTTGCCAGACAGCGCACCAGACTGGACTTGCCGGAACCGGGAACCCCGGTCAGCCCGACCACGTGCGCCTTGCCGGCACGCCGAAACACCTCGGCCAGCAATTCACGGTCCTCGGGCTTCGAGGACTCGGCGCGCGACATCATGCGCGCAATAGCGCGCGGGTTGCCGTCGACAACGCCTTGCAAGTCGTCACTCACGCTTTTGTATCTCCGATCTCGCTGATGTATTGGCGGGCCAGTTCGACATAGTGCGGAGCAGTATATTGCATGATTTTCAGATCGTTTTCATTGAGTTCACGCACCATGCGCGCCGGTGACCCGGCCCATAACTGCCCGCCGCCGATGCGCTTGCCCGGCGTCACTAGCGCACCGGCCGCAACCATTGCCCCGGCCTCAATGTGCGCACCGTCCATGACGGTGGCCTGCATGCCGATAAAACAGCCATCTTCAAGGGTGCAGGCATGGATCAAAGCCATATGGCCGATGGTGATATCGTCGCCGATGTAAGTGCCTTGAGACTGGCTGGCAACATGAATAATGGTGCCATCCTGAATGTTGGTACGTGCGCCGATACGGATTTCATTGACGTCGCCGCGAATGACGCAATTGAACCAGATCCCGGTGTCAGGGCCGATTTCAACGTCACCGATAATCGTCGCGTTGGGCGCGATAAAGGCATCGTCAGAAATGCTGGGCCTTGTGCCTTTATAGGGAAGAATATGTTTTGTCATTTTACACCTGTAACCAGTACCGCAGCGCCGCACTGACGGCCCGTGGCCTTTCCAATGGTGCCAGATGACCGCTGTCTTCAACGACAACCAAGGCAGCTTCGGAAATAGCCTCGGCCATGATCGCATGAACCTCGAGCGGTGTCAGCGCGTCTTGCCTGCCGCATAATATCAAAGTCGGGCAGTGGACATGGGCCAGTTCATCAAGACCATCGACACGTCCCATGATCGCCGTCTGTTGACGAATAAAGGCATCCTTGCCGACGCCTTCGGCCATGCCCTGCACAACATTGGTCAAGGCGGCGTCTTTAAGACGGTCTTCGTGGATCAACATCGGCAGCAGGCGCGATGTGACACCCCGAAACTGCCCTTGCTTGACCTGTTCGATAAATCCTTTACGGCGTTCCGATTGCTCATTGGTATCGGCATAGGGCGAGGTGTCGACAAGTGCCAGTCGCGTCACCCGCTCAGGTGCCTGACGGAGAATTTCCTGAGCCACATATCCGCCCATGGACAGCCCGGCAAGGGCGAACGTCGGCGGTGCACCTTCAAGCGCGCGGGCCGCCATGTCGGTCATGGAGTCATCCTGGGTCAGGTCTGCGACCGTCATGTCCGCAATATCAGACAAACTGTCGATCTGGTGTCCCCACAATTGGTGATCACACAACAAACCGGGAAGAAACAATAAGGGCGTTTTCTCAGACATGAATCGTTCTCTTAAATATTGACTGTATCTATTTGATTAATTTTGACAGTTCCTTGAACTCATCCGTTCCTGCACGGCCCAGCCATTCGAACAGAACCATTTCGGTAGTGACAATTTCGGCCCCGGCGGCGGCCAGACGTTTCATGGCCGCAGCATGATTTTCCGGTGTCCGCGACGTCGTCGCATCCTTGACGACAAACACGGCGGTCCCCCCGTTGATCAAATCCATCGCGGTTTGCAGAACACAGACATGCGCTTCGATTCCTGCAATCACCGCCTGCGGGCGCTTCAGTTCATCAAACCGGGTCGCGTATGCATCTTCGCCAAGGCAGGAAAATGCTAGTTTTTCCATAGTTTCAGCGCTATTCGAACCGGCCAGTTCGCGAACCGTTGCCCCTAGTCCCTTGGGATACTGTTCGGAAATCAGCATCGGTACCGACAGGCGTTCCGCTGCCTGCATCAGGATCGCGGCGTTATCGATGACCGGGGCAATGTCATGCATGGCCAGCGTCAACACCTGCTGTATATCAACGACCAACAGTGCCGACTTCTCACTTTTCACAAGCATCCGCAATGCTTCCCATATCTTTAAAATGACCCTGTAATCGGTAGCCCATATAGCTGGTAATTACCATGGCTTGCGTTACAGCTTTACGTGTACGCACTCCTTGAATAAACACTCCTGCATTGACTTGAGACCCGGAATGCCTACTATCCGGCAACTTTTGAATATGACCGTATTAAAGAAGGGCGGCGGTACGATATCGCCGAAATGACTCACACCAAATGAATTTCAGAGATCTTGGACTTGGCGACGACGTGCTAAATGCAGTCGAGGACGCCGGATACATCACCCCCACTCCCATTCAGGCGCAAGCCATCCCAACCGTTTTAATGGGACGCGACATTCTTGGTTGCGCCCAGACCGGCACCGGTAAAACGGCGGGTTTCACCCTGCCGATGATCGATATTCTGGCCTCTGGCCGGGCCAAGGCGCGGATGCCGCGCTCGCTCATCCTGGAGCCGACCCGCGAGTTGGCGGCCCAGGTGGCAGACAACTTCGACACCTATGGCAAATATCACAAGCTGACTAAGGTGCTGTTGATTGGCGGCACCTCAATGAACGAACAGATGAAAATCATCGAACGCGGCCCCGATGTTCTGATCGCCACACCGGGACGTCTGCTCGATCTGTTTGAACGCGGTCGCCTGTTGCTCAACGACGTCAAGACCCTGGTCATCGACGAAGCTGACCGGATGCTCGACATGGGCTTCATTCCCGACGTCGAGAAAATCGTTTCGCTGGTTTCACCGATGCGTCAGACCCTGTTCTTCTCGGCCACAATGGCGCCGGAAATTCGTCGTCTGGCCGACAAGTTCCTGATGAACCCGAAAGAAATCACCGTTGCCGCCGTCGCCCCAAGCGACGAAACCATTACCCAGGGACTGATCATGGTACCCCACGGTGACGGTCGCCGCCCCGGTGGCGGACAGAAAGAAAAGCGCGCAGCCCTGCGCAAGCTGATTGCGCGCGAAGACGTTAAGGATGCTATTATTTTCTGCAACCGCAAACGCGATATCGGCACGCTGTATCGGTCGATGAAGAAGCACGGCTATTCGGTCGGCCAACTGCATGGCGACATGGATCAGTCTTCGCGTACGGAAATGTTGAAGAACTTCAAGGACAAGAAGTTCACTTACATGATTTGCAGCGACGTGGCCGCCCGTGGTCTTGATATTCCGGCCCTCAGCCACGTCTTTAACTTCGACGTGCCGACCCACGCCGAAGATTATATCCACCGTATTGGTCGCACCGGTCGTGCCGGTATCGAAGGCCATGCCTATACCATCGCCGTCGCCGAAGACGGCAAGTATCTGGACGCCATCACCAAGCTGATCAAGAAAGACATTCCATCGGTCAATCTGGATAGCGATAAGTCCGCGTCCCCCGCGCCAAAGGCGAAGGAAGAGGCAAAGGCTGAGGCGACCCCGGAAGCCGACAAAAGTGCATCTTCAGACGATACCGAGGAGCCCCGCGAGCGCGCACCGCGCAGGCGTCGTCGTGGGGGTCGCGGTCGCAACAAGAATTTCGACCAGAATTCGGCGCAACCGGAAAACACCGGCAACGATGCTCCGAAAGAAGCCGCCAAAGAAGCATCCAAAAATGAAGTGTCTAAAAACGACGCTCCGAAGCAGGAACCCCCTAAACAGGACTCCAACAACGCCCAGCATAAGAAGAGCTTTGGCATGGGCGATCATGTTCCGGCATTCATGAAGCCTCCCGGAGAGGCTTAAAGAATCACCGTTTGCGTTTCGACAAATTTTTTCTAGATCAAGCCGCTTAAGGGCGAGCTTGGGTCGGCGTACATTTTTTTCGGCATCCGCCCGGCGAGGTACGCCTCGCGTCCGGCAATCACCGCGTGTTTCATGGCACTGGCCATCTTCACCGGGTCTTTTGCACCGGCGATGGCAGTATTCATCAGCACCCCGTCACAGCCCAGTTCCATCGCCACCGTCGCATCGGACGCCGTGCCGACACCGGCATCGACGATCACTGGCACACTTGATTGCTCGACAATCATGCGAATATTGACCGGGTTTTGAATTCCCAGCCCCGAGCCGATCGGTGCACCCAGCGGCATGATGGCGACACAGCCCAGATCTTCGAGCCGCTTGCACATGATCGGGTCGTCAGAACAATAGACCATCACCTTGAAGTCATCAGCGATCAGCGCTTCTGCCGCCTCAAGTGTTTCGATCATGCGCGGATAGAGACTCTTTTCGTCGCCCAGAACCTCCAGCTTGACCAGGTCCCAGCCACCGGCCTCGCGCGCCAGACGCAGGGTGCGCAGCGCGTCGTCTTTGGTAAAACAGCCGGCTGTGTTGGGCAGGTAAATGTATTTCTTCGGATCAATGGAATCCATCAGCATCGGGGCGCTGGGGTCAGTCAGGTTGACCCTTCTCACCGCGACGGTGACCATATCGGCACCCGCCGCCTCGACAGCCAGACGATTCTGTTCGTAATCAACGTATTTTCCGGTGCCGACGATCAGTCTGGATTTCAACGTGCGTCCGGCGACGACCAGAACATCGTCATCGGTCTCGTCAGCAGCGCCGCCGCCGATAAAATGGACGATTTCCAGACGGTCACCGTCCGTCAATTGAACATCGCCATAGGCAGACTTCGGCACGATCTCCAAATTGCGCTCGACGGCAACTTTGGTCGTATCAAGGCCGATATCTGTCAGCATTTGTTTGACGTTGATTGCGTCGGCGACGGTTTTATTTTCGCCGTTGATGGTCACCTGCATGGCGCGTGTCATTCCCATGTTTGAAAGTCTTGGTTATACATTTCTTACAGCATGGTATAAACCCTCAATCAGGCAATGAAACAAGCCAAAGATTTAGAATCATGACGTCAAAAATTCTCGTCCTGAACGGACCAAACCTGAATTTGCTGGGAACCCGCGAGCCGGAGGTCTATGGCAAGGAAACCCTTGCCGACATCGAAGCCGCCAGTGCCGCGTGCGCCGAAGGCCTTGGTATGACTGTCGAATTCCGCCAAACCAACACCGAAGGCGAGCTGGTCGACTGGGTCCAACAGGCAAAGGCTGACAATGATTTGCTGATCGTCAACGCCGGGGCCTACACCCATACGTCGGTCGCCTTGCTGGACGCGCTGTTATCATGCGATATTCCAGTTATCGAGGTACACTTGTCGAACATCCATCAACGCGAGGATTTCCGCCATCATTCCTATGTCTCGAAGGCGGCACAGGGTATGATCTGCGGATTCGGCGGTTACGGGTATGAAATGGCGCTGCATGCGGCGTCCCGAATTCTGAATAAACAAGACTGATAGACTGTGAAAAATGGCAGATAAAAAACCATCCAAATCCAAGAAAAACCTCATCGACCCCGATATGGTGCGTGAGCTGGCCGAACTTCTCGACGAGACCGGATTGACGGAAATCGAATACGGTAACGATGAATGGCACTTGCGCGTCGGCAAGGGGGCCACATCTGCACCGGCAACCGTTGCCATCAGCGCACCGGCCCCGGCGATACAGGAAACCCTGAACGCACCCGCCAAAGACGATGGCGACGATCATGCGAACCATCCGGGCGTTGTCGTCTCACCCATGGTCGGAACCGTATACACCTCGCCCGATTCGGATTCCGCGCCTTTCATCAAAATTGGCGATTCCGTCAGCGAGGGCGACACCCTGTTGCTGATCGAAGCCATGAAAGTCTTCAACCCCATCAAGGCAACAAAAAGCGGCAAGGTCACCCGTATCTTCTCGGACAACGCTACGCCGGTCGAATTCGGCGAACCTCTGCTGATTATTGAGTAATGTTTGAAAAAGTCCTGATCGCCAACCGGGGGGAAATCGCGCTTCGTATTCAGCGCGCCTGTCGGGAAATGGGCATTCGCACCGTCGCCGTTCATTCAACGGCGGACGAAACTGCGATGCATGTCAGGCTTGCCGATGAAAGCATCTGCATCGGCCCGCCTGCGGCCAAGGACAGTTACCTCAGCATGCCTGCGATCCTGACGGCAGCAGCGATTTCCAACGCCGACGCTATCCATCCGGGCTATGGCTTTTTGTCTGAAAACGCCGACTTTGCGGCCAAGGTCGAAGAACATGACTTCACCTTCATCGGCCCGAAGCCCGAACACATCGAATTAATGGGCGACAAGATCGCCGCCAAGCAAGCGGTCAAGGACGCGGGTATTCCTGTCGTCCCCGGTTCTGACGGTGGTGTCGCAGACGTAGCCGAGGCGCTGAAAATCGCCAATGAAATTGGCTATCCGATCCTGATCAAGGCGACCGCAGGCGGTGGCGGACGCGGCATGAAGCTGGCCCATTCCGCAGACGATCTGCCTGAATGCCTGAGCACTGCCCGAAAAGAGGCCGAGGCCTACTTCGGCAACCCCGAAGTCTATATGGAAAAATACCTTGGCAAGCCACGCCATATCGAAATCCAGATCCTTGCCGACGGGTTCGGCAACGTCGTTCATTTGGGCGAGCGCGATTGCTCCTTGCAGCGTCGTCATCAAAAGGTGCTTGAAGAAGCCCCCTCGCCCGCGCTTAACGACGATGCCCGCCAGAAAATCGGCAACATTGCCGCCGAAGCGGTTAGGAAAATCGGTTACCGCAGTGCCGGCACCATCGAATTTCTGTACGAAAACGGCGAGTTCTATTTCATCGAGATGAACACCCGCTTGCAGGTCGAGCACCCGATCACCGAAATGATTACCGGGCTTGATCTGGTGCGCGAGATGATCCGCATCGCCAACGGGGCGCCCCTGGGCTACGAACAAAAAGACGTGCGTTTTTCCGGCCATGCCATCGAATGCCGGATCAATGCCGAACACCCGGAAACCTTCATGCCGTCGCCGGGCACCATCGGCGATTACCATGCGCCGGGCGGGCTTGGCGTGCGTGTCGATTCTGGCCTGTATTCCGGCTACACGGTGCCGTCCCACTACGACAGCATGATCGCCAAGTTGATCGTCCACGGCACCAATCGCAATGAATGCCTGATGCGCCTGCGCCGGTCGCTTAGTGAATACGTCATCGACGGCCTCGACACCTCGATCCCGCTGCATCAAAAGCTGATGGGTGAAGTCGATTTCGTCAACGGCGACTACGACATTCACTGGCTCGAAAAGCTCGTCGGTCTGAAGGAATGAGCCGCCCTACTCCGGGTCCTCACAAACTGACACCGGAGATTCTCGTTCGCGCCTATGCCGCCGGTATTTTCCCAATGTCGGAAAGCCGCGACGATCCAAGTATCTTCTGGGTTGATCCGGAAGTACGTGGAATTCTTCCCCTTGATGATTTTCACATTTCAAAAAGCCTGAAGAAAACCATTCGCCGAAAGCCCTTCGAGGTTTCTTTCGACACCGATTTCCGCGCCGTCATCAACGCTTGTGCCGAAATTCCACGTGGCGAACAGGATGGCAATCAAGGCACCTGGATCAATGATCAGATCATCGACGCCTATTGCGAGCTGCATGTCCTCGGGCTTGCCCATTCGGTTGAATGCCGTCTTGATGGCACGCTGGTCGGTGGCTTGTACGGGGTCTCGCTGAATGGCGTATTTTGCGGCGAGAGCATGTTCTCGACTGCCACCGACGCATCGAAGGTGGCGCTAGTGCATCTGGTGGCGCGGCTTAAGCTTAGCGGGTTCCGGCTGCTCGATTCACAGTTTGTCACCGAGCACCTGCAACGTTTCGGGGCCATCGAAATCCCGGCCCGACATTATCAAATGCGTTTACAGGAAGCGCTCGAGACCGAAGCCGGATTTCAGTTGGATGTCTCGGGCGAAGAGTCCTGGGGCGCGGTCGAGGCCCTGTTGACACAATCCAGCACCCAGACATCGTAGACCGGGTGTTCCAGCGCCGACAGTGCCGGTGATGAGGCAAACATCCAGCCCCGGAAAATGCTGATTGCCGGTTCGCCGGGCTTGACCTCCCAGATATCGAGGAACGTCGCGCTTTCCGGCGTTTCTTCAGGCGGGCGTTTGTCACAGGTACGCGCGATGATTTCCAGCGCTCCGAACTTGATGCTGTCGCCGACCGGGGCCTCAATCGTTGAAACCCGGGCCGTCACCTTGTCTAGGCCTTGCAGGACGGCAGTGTTGTAGGGATCTGCTGTAGCGGGAAACGCCAGCAGCACAAACACAACAACAAGCGCCCTCATGGGGCGCCGCCTTTCAGGGCCCTAAACCTGAGACGCACATAATCGACATTCCAATTGCCATCCGCATCGCGCAGGATTGGCGCCAGCAAATCACGCACCCGGTCAACGAAGGCCGGGCGTTCATCTTTGGGCACGGCTTTAAGAAAACTCTCGCAAAACGTATCAAGCCAGCCTTCGATGTCACCGGGGATCGGCGTCGGGCGCTCGAACAGGAATATTTCTTCGACATCGAAACCTGCGGCTTCCAGTCTTACGCGATAATCGTCGACAGTCGGGAAATACCAGGGCCAGACATCGGCGATGGCGACGCCACGGGATTCCAGCACCTCGACCAGGGCACCGGCGACCGCGGCAACATTACCCGAACCGCCAAATTCACCAACGAAGCGACCGCCCGGTTTCAAAGCCTTGAACACCCCTTCGATGACAGCGTCCGCTTCTTTAATCCAATGTAAGGCTGCGTTTGAAAAAACCGCGTCAAATTCAGTTTCGAAATCCAGCCGGGTGGCATCCATGACGCGGGCATCGAGGTCTAGTTCCTGAGCTGCGGCCACTTGTTCGGCGCTGGCATCAATGCCGATGACATCGCACCCCATATCCTTGAGGCGAACCGTCAGTTTGCCGTGCCCGCACCCCAGGTCGAGAATTCTCTCGCCCGACTGCGCATCGAGCAGATCCAGAGTATCGCTGCCCAAATCGGCAACGAAACCGGCATTCGCCTCGTAACGGTCAGGATTCCAGTGTTGTTTGGGCTCTTTTCCGGTCACGACGGACTATTTGTCGCCGCCAGTGGCGAGGAAGATAATTTCACCGACCTGATCTTCCAGCGAACGGAAGTCCTTGGTCTTGGTGATCGATCCACCATCTTCGATATAGGTCTTTTCTACACCCGGTTCGAGGCGCACGTACTTGCCACCGAGCATGCCTTCGCTGGCAATCGAAGCAACGGTATCGGTCGGCAATTTGATATCCGACGAAATCGACATTTTGACGACGGCATCATAAGTATCCGGGTCCAGCCCCTGGCTTGTCACGGAACCAATCTTGATGCCGCTGACACGCACGTCGCCGCCCTTGTTCAGACCGCCGATCTTGTAGAACGCGGCGTTCACTTCATAGCCTTTGACCGCCTGCACTTCTGCCGATGTATAGGCGAAATAGACAAACATTCCGGCAACCAGCAGGACGACGGCTCCCAAAACGGTTTCGATGGCGTTTCTGCCCATGATTATTCGTCTCCCTTTATGGCGCCTTTGATTTTACCGAGTATCCGGTGTGCTTCCTTGACCTGGGCCTTGGCTGCCTTGGCTTCTTTTGCCTGTTTCTTGCCCTCGGCGATAATCAAGTCCAGCAATTCGCTGACCACCAAGGCGTCCTGGGTGAATGTGATAACGCCGCCGTCGGTCAGGTATTCTTCGTCGCCGCCCGGCTCCAGCGTGATGTATTTCGAACCAAACAGGCCGTCGGTGTGAATGGCTGCCGACGTGTCGGTCGGCAATTTAACATCCGTCTTCATGGTCAGGCTAACAATCGCCCGGTAATTTTCATCAAGTCTCTGCGAGGTAACGCTGCCGATGCGCACACCACCCATATGGACCTCGTCGCCTTCGACCAGGCCATCGACGCGATTAAACACCGCCTCAATTGTGTAGCTGCCGTCAGCAGCGCTTTTCGCCGCATCGTGACCACCCGGAAGAACGACGAAGACCAGCGCAAAAACGATGACCATGACGGCACCGACAACAATGGATTTGCTTTCCGATACATTCATGATGGGCCTGCTTTTAAGGTGTCCAAGACTGGTAGTCGCCGGTGGCATGGTCGCGCTTGCCGCCCTTGAAGTCATGTCCGGCCGGGAAATAGGCAGCGGGCGTGCCACTGGGGTTGGCTTGATGCTCTTTCTGCCAGTCACGGGGTTGGGCGGCGGTTTCCGTAAGCGGGGCATCGACCGTGTGATGCAGCCATGCATGCCATTCCGCCGGCACCGAAGAGGCTTCGGTGCGCCCCTTGTACAACACCCAACGACGTTCGCGGCCATGCAGTTTTTTACCCTTGGAGCGGTAATAACGGTTGGAGAACACGTCGGTTCCAACCAGTTCACCCTTAAACCAGGTATAGAGAATCGTGCCGATAATCATGATGTCCCCGTTTTCTTGTCTGCGACGCTTGAAAGCTGTCCGTTTGTTGCCAAATCAATAGCCCAATGCACCCGATGCGTCCAGCAATTCTCAGGTGGGACTCGCAATCGTAACCAACATACCGGCCTAAAACGATGGCTCAGGCATTTGCTCAAACACTGCTTCAGGCAACACTCGTTAAGCCCTCAATTATAAAGACAACTTTACGGTTTAATGAGGGCAAATCCCGACAAGCGACATACGGGCGTCTGCGATGCTTGAATCATTTTCAACACCTGCTCGTAAGAATTTGAAAGTACGGGAAAACCTGCCCAGCTCAGACTACATTTTGTATGTTTATTTAAACCAGATACGAAATGTTGTTGCGTCGGCGAGAAGCATCTTCTACATTTTGTGCCTCGGTTCTGGGCAAACACACACTATCTGGTGTGTACGCATTTCGAAGCGCCGTACGATGAAACGCATGAATATGGGAATTTGTGAATTTCGTCCGACGCAGACCAAAGCTCGCTACACAGGCCGATTATTGAGTTCGGGGGGGATTTCCGAATTCAAAAAAACAATAACAAACCGGTTGGGATTGCCTCCCTACAAGTAGGCGATATCCGATCATGATTTAAGGCTTACTGGGAAATATTGGGGGCTTCATGCGCGCTAATCGTCTTTTCACCAACAAAAACGTTTCACCTTACGATTCCATCGAGTTTCGGCATACGGCCAGTGAAATCCGTAACCCCGATGGGTCCGTTGTCTTTCAACTTGAACGCATGGAAGTCCCTGCCGCCTGGTCACAGGTCGCTTGTGATGTTCTGGCGCAGAAATATTTCCGCAAGGCTGGCGTTCCGGCCAAGCTGAAGAAGGTAAAGGAAAAAGACATTCCGGAATGGCTGTGGCGCAGCGTTCCCGACGAAAAGTCCTGCAAGGCATTACCCGAAGGCCAGCGTTGCTGCGGTGAAACCTCTGCCAAGCAGGTCTTCGACAGGCTCGCCGGCACCTGGACCTACTGGGGCTGGAAAGGTGGCTTCTTCGACACCGAAGAAGACGCGAAATCCTACTTCGATGAAATGCGCTACATTCTGGCTGCCCAAATCGGCGCGCCGAATTCACCGCAATGGTTCAACACCGGTCTGCACTGGGCCTATGGCATCGACAGCTCGGCGCAGGGACACTCGTTTGTCGATTTCCGCACCGGCAAACTGGTTCAGTCGACATCCGCATACGAGCACCCGCAACCCCACGCCTGCTTCATTCAGGGTATCAGTGATGACCTTGTGAACGAAGGTGGCATCATGGACTTATGGGTGCGTGAAGCACGCCTGTTTAAGTACGGGTCTGGCACCGGCACCAATTTCTCGAAGCTGCGGGCTGAAAACGAAAATCTGTCCGGTGGCGGCAAGTCATCAGGGCTGATGAGCTTTCTGAAAATCGGTGATCGCGCCGCTGGTGCCATCAAATCGGGCGGCACCACGCGTCGCGCCGCCAAGATGGTTGTCGTCGATGTTGACCACCCGGATGTTGAGCAGTTCATTAACTGGAAAGTCCGAGAAGAACAGAAAGTCGCCGCACTGGTCGCTGGTTCCCGGCTGGCCGATATCCACCTGAACGCAGTTATGCTGGCGTGTCAGGAAAAATGCGATTGCAGCGGTGACGAAGAGTCCAAAGGCGAAGGAAACGGCGATTGCCGCTTCGATCCAAAGAAAAACCCAACCCTGAAAACGGCCATTCTTGCCAGCCGAGCCGCGATGATCCCGGAAAACTACATCCAGCGCGTCATTCAATTCGCCCAACAAGGATTCACGGAAATTGACTTCCCGGTCCTCGACACCGACTGGGATTCCGAGGCCTATCTGACGGTTTCCGGACAGAATTCCAACAACACGGTCCGCATCACCGACAAGTTCCTGCAACGCGTCCTTGAAGATGGCGATTGGGAACTGATACGACGCACCGACGGTGCGGTTGATAAACGTATCAAGGCCCGCGAACTGTGGGAAAACATTGGCCATGCCGCCTGGGCCTGCGCCGATCCTGGAATTCAGTTCGACACCACCATCAACGACTGGCACACGTGTCCCGAAAGCGGACGCATCAACGCATCCAACCCGTGTTCCGAATACATGTTCCTGGATGATACGGCGTGCAATCTGGCGTCGCTGAACCTGATGGCGTTCGCTGGCGAGAACAAGGGCGGCGAGTCCCAGTTCGATGTCGAGGCGTTCGAACATTCGGTCCGTCTGTGGACCATTACGCTGGAAATTTCGGTGCTGATGGCACAGTTCCCGTCTGACCGCATCGCCCAGTTGTCCTATGAATTCCGCACCCTTGGCCTCGGCTTCGCCAACATCGGCGGTTATCTAATGGCCGCTGGTGTTCCGTACGACTCAGAAGCCGGACGCACCATTTGCGGCTCAATCACTGCCCTGATGACCGGCGTTTCCTATGCCACGTCTGCGGAAATGGCCGAAGAAATGGGTGCCTTCCCGCGCTATGAGGAAAATCGCGAGCACATGCTCAAGGTTATCCGTAACCACCGCCGCGCCGCCTATGGCGAGGTCACCGGCTACGAGGACCTGAGCGTTTCACCGGTTCCGCTCAGCGTCGAAGGCTCGCCGGACCCTGAATTGTCCGTTGCCGCCCGTACCGCCTGGGACCGCGCCCTTGAATTGGGTGAAGCGCACGGTTTCCGCAATGCCCAGGTCAGCGTCATCGCACCGACCGGAACCATTGGTCTTGTTATGGACTGCGACACCACCGGCATTGAGCCGGACTTCGCTCTGGTCAAGTTCAAGAAACTGGCCGGTGGCGGGTATTTCAAAATCATCAACCGCATGGTGCCGACGGCCCTGACGCGTCTTGGGTATTCCGAGCGTCAGATCGCCGACATCAAGGGCTATGCCGAAGGCCACGCCACATTAGAGGCCGCACCCGGCATCAACCATGACACCCTGCGCGGCAAAGGCTTCACCGAAGAAGCCCTGGCTGCGGTGGAAAAAGAACTGGCAGAAGCTTTCGACATTAAGTTCGCTTTCAACAAGTGGACTCTCGGCGAAGCCTTTTGCACAGAGACCCTGGGGATATCCCCCGATCAGCTTGACGATGTCTCGTTTGATCTACTGACTCATCTGGGATTCTCCAGGGACCAAATCGACGCCGCCAACACCTTCGTTTGCGGCACCATGACGCTGGAAGGCGCGCCGCACCTGAAGGACAAGCACCTGTCCGTATTTGACTGTGCCAATCCGTGCGGTCGCACCGGCAAGCGTTATCTGACGGTGGAAAGCCACATCCGCATGATGGCCGCCTCGCAGCCGTTCATTTCGGGTGCTATTTCCAAGACCATCAACATGGCGGCCAGTTCAACCATCGAAGACTGCATGGAAGCCTACATGCTGTCATGGCGTCTGGGGCTGAAGGCCAACGCGCTGTATCGTGATGGCTCAAAACTGTCTCAGCCCTTGCAGGCACAGGTGCTGGATGCCGACGACCTGGAATCCATTGCCGAAGCGCCGTCCGCCGTCAGGGCTGAAATCGTCGCCGAACGCATCGTCGAGCGGTTCATTACCGAACGCGGCCGCTTGCCACATCGTCGCAAGGGCTACACCCAGAAAGCCGTCGTTGGCGGCCACAAGGTGTACCTCAGGACCGGTGAATACGAAGACGGCCGTTTGGGTGAGATTTTCATCGATATGCACAAGGAAGGCGCAGCCTTCCGCAGCCTGATGAACAACTTTGCCATCGCCATTTCCATCGGTCTGCAATACGGCGTTCCGCTGGAAGAATTCGTCGAGGCCTTTACCTTCACGCGGTTTGATCCGTCGGGCATTGTCGAAGGCAACGACACCATCAAGATGGCGACATCCATTCTGGACTACCTGTTCCGCGAACTGGCCGTGTCCTATCTGGGACGCAACGATTTGGCCCATGTGGAACCGGATGATCTGGCACCCGACAGCATCGGACGCGGCATTGGCGAAGGCGAACTTCCGTCGGAAGCCGACTCCGAAGCCATGGAAGCGGTCGAACGCATTGCATCAAAGGGCTATGTGCGCTCAAAGTTTCTGGTCATCAAGGGGGCCAAGGGATACGGCGAGGAACGTATGGCAGGGACCGGCACAGACGGCCCGGTAAGTTCAGCCGGTGGTAACGGTGGCGGACAAACGCTGACGACAGCCGAAGTAACGGAAACTGTCAGCATCGAGACATCGGTGATAGAAAGCGCCGACGGCCACTTGAACCAGGTGCGCGAAGCCAAAATGAAAGGCTACGAAGGCGATGCTTGCGGCGAATGCGGGAATTTCACGCTGGTCCGTAACGGCACATGCCTGAAATGCCTGACATGCGGCGGCACCAGCGGCTGCTCTTAAACAAGGGCGAACAGATAGGGAGATCCTCCCTGGGAAACTCAGGGGCGTGCTCCGGACGTCAAACTCCGGAGCCGCCCTCTTTTTTTCTACTTAACCCTCGTCAATCAAAGCGTTGTCAGGAATCTGTAAGGTTTCGAGGTGATCATCTCTAAATATTGTAGGAACGTGTCGTGATCCCTATATTTTAAGCTCGTCGAAAATGTTTCGCCGAGCTTATGTTTTACTCATAAAGGCAGCATTTTGCTCATGTCCAAGCTCAATTTATATCTCGTCGACGACGACCCCGATATATCGGAATACATGGCCGAGCTGTTACGCAGTGCCGGCCATAACGTCACCACCAACAACAACAGCACCGATGCGGTCAAAATAATCATCGCCGAAAAACCCGATTGCGTACTGTTCGATCTGATGATGCCGGGCATGGACGGCATGGATCTATGCAAGGCATTGCGTGCGGAAGAAACCCTGAACGACACCAGGCTGATCGTCATATCCTCGAAATCCTATAATTTCGACCGCAGGCGCGCCATGGAATGCGGGATTGATGGCTACATCAACAAACCGATCCGCGAAAAATCCTTCGTGGCGGATGTCGAAAACATCATCGAAGACAAGATGGACCTGACCTTCTGGGGGGTGCGCGGCACTTTGCCGGTTCCGGGCGAAAACAGCATCCGTTATGGCGGCAATACATCGTGCGTAACCATTAACTTCGCGCGAGGCGACCATCTTATTTTTGATGCCGGCAGCGGCATCAAGGAACTATCCAACTGGTACATGAGCCAGGGCAAGAAGAAGATCGAGGCGAAGATTTTCATCTCGCATCCCCATTGGGATCACATCAACGCCCTGCCGTTTTTCGTGCCGTTGTACATTCAGGGCAATGTGTTCGAGGTCTATGGCCCCCGGCATGGTGACGTTACCGTACACGAACTGATTTCGGCCCAAATGGACGGTGTCTATTTCCCGATCACCATTCAGGAATTCGCTTCCAGCGTCACCTTCAACGATTTGCACGAAGAAACCCTTGATTTCGACGGCATTAAAGTCAGTACCCTGCTGTTGCACCATCCGGGTCAATGTCTCGGCTATCGCATTGACTATAAGGGGCGCTCCATCTGCTACATCACAGACAACGAGTTGTTCCTTGAAGAAGATGAAGAACATTACGACGGGTTTTACGTCAAGCGTCTGGCCAAGTTCGTCGAAGGCACTGATGCCCTGATTACCGATACCACCTATACCGACGAAGAATACGCAACCAAGGTCGGGTGGGGGCATTCCTGCATCAGCCGAGTGGTCGATCTGGCCAACAGGGCCAAGGTCAAGAACCTGTATCTGTTCCACCACGACCCGGACCAGAACGATGATGCCATCGATTCCAAACTGGCGACGGCACGCGGCATGCTTGAAGAGCTTGGCTCTGATGTCGTGTGTGAAGCACCACATGAAAAACTAACTGTAAGAGTCTGATCATATGTCTGGAACCGTTGAGAATAAACTCGCCGAACTTGGCGTCACCCTGCCCGCCCCGGCGGCAGCGGCAGCCAACTATGTGCCCTATGTGATCAGTGGCAACATGGTCTTTGTGTCCGGGCAAATAACCATGCTGGACGGGGAATTACAGTACCTGGGAACCGTCGGCGACGACTTAACTCTGGATGATGGCATCGCGGCAGCCCGTATCTGCGCCATCAACCTGATCGCCCAGGTCAAGGAAGCCTGTGGTGGCGACCTCGACCGGGTCAAACGGGTCGTCAAACTGGGCGGTTTCGTCAACTGCACAGCTGAATTCACCGATCATCCGAAAGTTATCAACGGCGCATCCGACCTGATTGCCGATGCCTTCGGCGAGGCCGGAAAGCATGCGCGTTTTGCCGTCGGCGCACCGTCTCTGCCCCTGGGCATCGCCGTCGAAGTCGATGGAATCTTCGAAATCTCCTAAACCGGCGCTTGTTTCCTTAAGCCCCAGACATCACATTTACCCCATGCCCGATGGAAGCGAAGCAGCCGTAATCAAGGTTCTGGGAAGTATCGACGAGGTCGACGCCGACCAGTGGGATGCCTGTGCCGGAACCAACGATCCGTTCATTTGCCACGCATTTCTGAAATCGCTTGAGGACTCAGGCTCAGTCGCACCTGATACCGGCTGGACGCCCCGTCATCTGATACTCGAAGACGAAACCGGCAACCTGGCTGCATGTGCGCCCGTCTATCAGAAAAGCCATTCCTATGGCGAATACGTGTTCGACTGGGCCTGGGCCGATGCCTATGCGCGCGCCGGTGGGCGGTATTATCCAAAGCTTTTATGCGCGGTTCCATTCACCCCGGTCGGCGGGAAACGGCTATTGATCCGTCCTGACTTGCCCGAAGGAAGCCAACGCGAACTGAAGTCCACACTGGTATCGGGCATGGTAGCGTTGGCGGAACGCTCCGGGTTTTCTTCCTTGCACATTAATTTTACGAATGTCGACGATGGAAAAATATGTGGCGGTCTTGGGCTGTTGCAACGAAGCGGACGACAGTTTCACTGGTTGAACAAAAATTACGGTGATTTCGACGCCTTTCTGACAGCCCTGTCGTCGCGCAAACGCAAAGCCATCCGAAAAGAACGACGCAAAGTGGATGATTCTGGAGTCGATATACGCTGCCTGACCGGGGCCGAGATTGAAGAACGTCACTGGGATGCCTTCTATCGGTTCTATCGCAACACATCAGACAGGAAATGGGGCGAGGCCTACCTGAACCGGGCGTTCTTCAGGTTGCTTGGCGAGCGCATGGCCGAGCGCGTGTTACTGGTGATCGCCGAGAATGACGGTGAAATCGTCGGCGGCGCCCTGAACATGATCGGTGAAGACGCGCTGTATGGCCGCTATTGGGGATGCGGCGAACACTTCAGATTCTTGCATTTCGAGGTTTGTTACTATCAGGCCATCGAATACGCCATCGGTCACGGCCTGAAACGGGTCGAGGCCGGGGCACAGGGCGAGCACAAGCTGAGCCGCGGCTACATGCCGCACGCGACCTATAGCGCCCATTGGATCGCCGATCCCGGATTTCGCGACGCCGTCGCCCGTTTTCTGGTTGAGGAGACCGATGCCATCGACGACGAAATCGATATTCTGGTGACTTACACGCCTTTCAGGCGTGGCTGAAACCGTCCCTTAACTATTCCGGCGTAAGTTTTGAGAATGTTTAATTCCCCGATTCCACTGTGGGCGCGTCTCGCTGCCCTGTTCGCGTTGCTTGTCACATGGCCTGCGATGGCGGCCAACGTTGTGAAAGCCCCGGTTTCCGAGATTTTCATGTCCTCGCCACACCTGATTCCTGTGGCGTTGGGCTGCACCCGGTTGGGCAAACAATCGGGACGCGAGGTTCTGATCAACACCTGCGGGACGTGCCGCATCGTCAAGGTTCAACGTAAACGCCCCGGGGCTTCGGCACCGATCAACCGGACCCTGACTTTGGCCCCCAGAACCACCACCCAGTTATCGTTTCGTGGCCCCGGACAATCCCGTGTAATGTCCGACACCGCGTGCAAGTCATCGTCTGTCGGCAAGGTTCCGCCGCGCCAGGGATCGTCGCTGGCCAACGATGGCAAGAAATGCCTGAAACTGGCTCAATCACCCGCCGGTATGGGGCTGGTCAATGCGTGTAAGGAATGCCGGGCCGCCGTCGTCGAACGGGTCGATGCGCAAGGCAATCGCAAGAGCCAGACCGTTGTCATTGCCGGTGCTTCGGCGGTGAAAATACCTTCTAAAGGGGCCACCGGCGTGCGCATCCAGAGCGAAAAAATCTGCCCAAGATGATCTGTAAAATCAGATAGTTACAGAGCCTTCTTAATGTCTATTTGACTTTTGCCTTGGCCTTCTTGCGAGGCTTTTTCGGGGCTGCGTCGGGATAGCTGAACTGCGCTTTGCCGTCCTTCACATCAACACACACGATGCCGCCGGACTTAAGCTTTCCGAACAGCAATTCTTCGGCCAGCGGCTTCTTGATTTTTTCCTGGATGACACGTGCCAGCGGTCGTGCGCCGAACAGCTTGTCATAGCCCTTCTTGGCCAGCCATTGGCGCGATTTTTCGGTCAGCTCGATAATCACATCGCGCTCACCCAACTGGGTTTCCAGTTCAATAACGAACTTATCGACGACCTGGGCGACCACTTCGGGGCCAAGGGCGGCGAAGGAAATCACGTGATCAAGACGGTTGCGGAATTCCGGCGTGAACATCTTTTCGATGGCTTCCTTGTCGTCACCGATACGCTCTCCACGCTCGAAACCGATTGCCGGCTTGGCCATTTCTGCGGCCCCGGCATTGGTCGTCATAATCAGGATAACGTTGCGGAAATCGATGCTTTTGCCGTTGTGATCGGTCAGCTTGCCATGATCCATGACCTGCAACAGCACGTTGAACAGGTCCGGGTGCGCCTTTTCAATCTCATCGAGCAGCAACACTGTGTGTGGCTGCTTATCGATTGAATCGGTCAGCAGACCACCCTGATCGAAGCCGACATAGCCAGGTGGTGCGCCAATCAGCCGTGAAATACTGTGGCGTTCCATGTATTCCGACATATCGAAACGAACCAGCTCGACCCCAAGGGTCATCGCCAGTTGGCGTGCCACCTCGGTCTTGCCGACCCCGGTAGGACCAGAAAACAGGTACGAGCCGATGGGCTTTTCCAGATCGCGTAGACCGGCGCGTGACAGCTTGATGGCGCTGGCCAGCGCTTCGATTGCCATATCCTGACCGAAGACCATGGTTTTCAGATCTCTTTCCAGTGTCATCAGGGCCTTGCGGTCATCGGTCGACACGCTTTTCGGCGGAATTCGGGCGATCATCGCAACCACCGCCTCGACATCTTTGACCGTAACCTTTTTGCGCCGCTTGTTTTCCGGCAACAGCATGCGTGATGCGCCGACCTCGTCGATGACATCGATGGCCTTGTCCGGCAGCTTGCGGTCGCCGATGTGGCGGGCCGACAATTCGACCGCCGATTTTAGCGCTTCGTTGGTGTAGCTGACCTTGTGATGATCCTCGAAATAAGGCTTCAGGCCTTTCAAAATCTTGATGCTGTCCTCGATTGACGGCTCGTGCACGTCGATTTTCTGGAAACGACGCACCAGCGCCCGGTCTTTTTCAAAATGCGCCCGATATTCCTTGTAGGTGGTCGATCCCATGCAGCGCAGCTGACCGTTGGCCAACGACGGCTTTAAAATGTTCGATGCGTCCATCGATCCACCGGATGTAGCCCCGGCACCGATAACAGTATGGATTTCATCGATAAACATGATTGCGTGATCCATGCTTTCAAGTTCCGAAATAACCCCTTTCAGGCGTTCTTCGAAATCGCCGCGATAGCGTGTTCCGGCCAGCAACGCCCCCATATCAAGGGCATAAATGGTCGCTTCGGAGAGCACATCGGGAACATCACCATCGACGATCCGCTTGGCCAACCCCTCGGCAATGGCTGTTTTGCCAACGCCGGGATCACCCACATACAGTGGATTGTTTTTCGATCGACGGCACAGAATCTGTATCGTCCGGTCAACTTCCGCCTCGCGCCCGATCAACGGATCAATTCGACCGTCTTCGGCTTTTTGATTAAGGTTGACGCAATAGGCATCAAGCGCCTCGTTGCCCTGCTTGACGACTTCTTCAGCATCCATTTCCTCGTCGGCACCCACCGGTGTTGCCTGTTTATCCTTGCCCGGCACCTTGGCTATACCGTGGGATATGTAATTTACCGCATCAAGCCGCGACATATCGTGAATTTGCAGGAAATAGACCGCATGGGATTCGCGCTCGGAAAACAATGCGACCAGCACATTGGCACCTGTCACTTCCTCGCGACCCGACGATTGCACGTGGATAATGGAGCGCTGAACGACACGCTGGAAACCGGCGGTCGGTTTGGGGTCGGTCATCGGGGCTTCGTTGCCGGTATCGAGGCGAATATCGACCAGATCCTCGTCGATAAATTCAAGCAAGTTGCGGCGCAGTTCATCCAGTTCGACACCACAGGCACGCAACACGGAAACCGCATCCTGATCTTCGGTCAGCGCCATCAATAGATGTTCAAGGGTCGCATATTCATGGCGGCGTTCCGTCGCCATGGCCAACGCCCTGTGCAGGGTTTGCTCGAGGTTTCTCGACAACATCTCTATTCGTCTCCGTCTTTCTCGATGGTGCATTGTAACGGGTGCTGGTGCTGACGCGCCAGATCCATCACCTGAGTGGTCTTGGTTTCAGCGACTTCATAGGTAAACACACCGCAAACGCCGACGCCACGCTGGTGCACGTTAAGCATGATTCGCGTCGCCTGATCACCAGACATGGAGAAATAGCGTTCCAGGACATGGACGACGAACTCCATCGGCGTGTAGTCGTCGTTCAGCATCAACACCTTGTACATCGCGGGTTTTTTGGTCTTCGGACGGGTTTTTGTCAGCGTTCCCGTGTCCGGGCCACCCGGCGTTCGATCATCGTCTCTTTTGTCGGCCAAAGAATCTCACCTTGTCTGATTTCCCCTAGTATACGGGGTTTTAACGACAACAGAAAAGGCGCTCAGGCAAAAAAGAACGCCCGACGGAAGCCCGACGGACGCTCTCTTGTAATGCAGCCTAATGAAAAGGGGGAGGAATCAGTTAGGCAGCAAACGGTTTGGCAAAGCTTTCACTGGCAACTTGGGCACGCTCAGCAATTGGCTGGGAGACCTCTTCGGCCAGTTTCTGCGACATTTCGGTCAGCTTCTGGCTGTTAGCCATCAGCTTGTCGTAGTTGTTCTTGCTCAGATTGCTCTGCAATTCGAGAACTTCTGTCAGGCTTTTGCACGAAAGCGTTTCATCAACGACGTTGGCGGCGTTGGTGGCAGATTCCTGGGCCAGTTCAAACCATGCCTTGTTGATGTTCTGGATGCCTTCGGCAAACAACGAACCAGCCTTAACAAAGGCTTCGACGTTGTCCTGGCTGATGGCGACAATATCATCAAGACCGTTGACGGTCTTGGCTTTGGCTTTCGATGCGGAGGCCGAAGCGGCCTTTTTCGGTGCAGTCATAATTGTGTGTACTCCGGATATAAAATTCAGTTTTGCAGGTTTAACTCCCCGTTACATAGTGTCGCACAACCGTTTCGTCAAGGTATTTTTGTGCGCTGCACAAAAGTTTCTTAATTCATGCTAAGTTATTGCAATAAATTAATCTTTTACGATTATTGATCAAATTGATTAACGTTTATTTCGCAAGTGCACACAAAGCTATTTCTATACGCCCTGCACTAGACAGTTTCGAGTCCCCCCCTATCCTTTCTGTAACCAAACCAAAAAACAATTCCACCACAGGCTCTTAACCCTTTGACAAGCTTAGGTCTGATAACTTCAAATGATCAGGCAATATCGTCTGGGGATTGGATTCTAGCTACAGAGCATCGGGGACAGCGTTGATAATCGGGAATACGGCAGAGAAATTTATGGGCAAGGCTTTCAAGTTCGGTGCTTTCGGCCTGTTTGTTATTGCGTTGTTATTGTCGGCACGTCCGGCAGAGGCTAAATATGCCTCGTTCGTCATGGATGCCGAAACCGGTGCCGTCCTGCATGACATTAACGGCAACACCCGGAACTACCCGGCCTCCCTTACCAAGATGATGACCCTGTACATGGTGTTCGACGCTATCGAACGCGGCCATCTGGATTTCAACGATAAAATCACTATTTCGGCGCGCGCCGCCCGCCAACCTTCGTCAAAGCTGGGGCTCAGGCGCGGCGAGACCATTACCGTGCGCGATGCGATCCTGTCCATCGTCACCAAATCCGCCAACGACGTGGCCACCGCCATTGGCGAGAACCTCGGCGGTACTGAGCGCAAGTTTGCGCAGAAAATGACGTCCAAGGCGCGGCGATTGGGAATGAAGCGGACGACCTTTCGTAATGCTTCGGGCCTGCCCCACCGGGGGCAGCTTTCCACCGCGCGCGACATGGCGACGCTGGCGATACGCCTGTTGAAGGATTTCCCCCAGCACTATCACTTTTTCTCGACACAAAAATTCAGTCGTTCCGGGCTGACCTTCAGAAACCACAACGAACTGCTCAGGACCTATGACGGCACGGACGGCATCAAGACGGGCTATATCCGCGCGTCGGGCTTCAATCTTGTGACATCGGCGGTGCGGGACGACCAACGCCTGATCGGTGTTGTTTTCGGCGGTCGTACGGCGCGCGCGCGCAACAGGCACATGGCGAAGCTGCTGGACAAGGGCTTTATGAAAGTAAACCAACTGGACGTCGCCGACGGTTCGATCAAGGCGAAATCCAAAGCCACGGCCTATACACTGAAGAAAAGCAAAACCCAGTGGGGCATTCAGGTCGGTGCGTACAAAACCTACGAACCGGCTTATAAAATTGCCAAAAAAGCCATAGAGAAAGCGCCCGAGCTTCTGTTTGAAGGCAAGGTCCGGATTGTTTCACAGACCAAAAGTGCACCGGGAAGACTATACCGGGCGCGTATTCTGGGGCTGACCCGCAAGCAGGCGTCCCGCGCTTGCCGGACCCTGAAAATCCGCAAAATCAATTGTATGGAATTGCGCGTCACCGACCCGCAGCAGCTGGCCGAGGCCGGTTAATTCAGATCGGGTGGCTCGAGTCCACTCTGACGCAGTTGTGACGTCAGTTCTTCCTTCAGCCGCTCAAGACCTTCGGCCGTTGACGATTCACACCGCGCCACCAGTACCGCCTGGGTATTTGATGCCCTGAGCAACCACCAGCCGTCAGGCGTCTGAACACGCACGCCGTCCATATCATGCACTGTGATGCCTTCGATGCCGTTCAGGCGTTCGGCGACTTCTTCGACCAGCGCGAATTTACGATCTTCCGAGCAATCGAACCTGATTTCCGGGGTGTTCAGCATATTCGGCATGGCATCCAGCATATCGGCCAGCGACTGGTCCGACGACGCCACGATCGAGAGCAAACGAACCGCGGCATAAAGCGCGTCATCGAAGCCGTAAAAACGATGCTTGAAAAATATATGGGCACTCATCTCACCGGCCAGCGGTGCACCGGTTTCCGCCATCTTCGATTTAATCAACGAATGGCCGGTCTTCCACATCATGGGCTTGCCACCCATGCGCTCGATTTCATCGAAGAACACCTGTGAGGCTTTAACATCGATAATGATGGTTGAACCGGGCAGGTCGGCCAGAACCTCGCTCGCCAGAATGACCATCATCTGGTCGCCCCACAGCACCCTGCCCTGTCCGTCGACGATACCGATACGATCACCATCGCCATCAAAGGCGATACCCAAATCGCAATTATTGTCCGCCACCGCCTGTTTCAGCTGCGCCAGATTGGCCTCGACCGTCGGGTCGGGATGATGGGCCGGAAAAGTTCCGTCGATGGTTTCGTTCAGCAAGACATGACGTCCCGGCAGCCCGGCGACCAGCTTGACCAACGCATCACCGGCGGCACCGTTTCCGGCGTCCCAGGCGACGCTGAGCTCCTTCGTCCCCTGATAATCCGATAACAGGCGCGCCACATAATCATTTTGCAGGGGCTTGTCGGTGGCCGTGCCTTCACCATCGACGAAGTCTCCTGCAGCCGCCATGCGGCCCAGCTTCTGAATGTCTTCGCCAAAGAACGACTTGCCGCCGATGCTCAACTTGATGCCGTTGTATTCGGGCGGATTGTGCGAGCCGGTAATCATCATGCCGGCGTCGGCGGGAATTTCATGGGTTGCGTAATACAGCATCGGGCTGGGGCCGAGACCGACCCGATAGACATCCATTCCCGCAGCTTTCAGGCCCTCAACGGCAGCCGCTTCCAGGGCTGGCGACGACAGCCGTCCGTCATAGCCAATGGCGATGGTCTGTCCGCCACCCTGGGAGACAATACTGGCAAAGGCGTGGGCGATGGCGCGAACGTCGTCGGCATCAAGGGTGTCATCGACGATTCCGCGAATGTCGTATTCCCGCAAGATTGTCGGGCTGAGTTTCCGGGCGGTCATATGGCGACGTGCGGGCGGCCGAGACAATGGTAATCGAACCCGGCTTCCGCCATTTCCTTGGGGTTATAGATATTGCGTAGGTCAATCATCAACGGCGCGTTCAACAGGGATTTGACCCGGTCCAGATCAAGCCCGCGGAATTCGTTCCATTCGGTAATAATGACCAGGGCATCGGCATCCGGCATAGTCTCATAAGCCCCGTCGCACCATTCGACGTCATCGATCATGTGCTTGGCTTCTTCCATGCCTTCGGGATCAAACGCGCGAACCGTCGCCCCGCCCTTGATAAGTCCCGGCACGATATCAAGAGCCGGTGAATCGCGCATGTCATCGGTGTTCGGTTTGAACGTCAGCCCCAGCACGGCAATGGTCTTGCCTTTCAACGAGCCACCGCAGGCATCTGCGACGCGTCCGGCCATGGCTTGTTTGCGCTGGTCGTTGAATTCAACGACGGCCTCGACAATGTTCAGCGGGCTTCCGGCATCACGCGCGGTGTGCACCAGCGCCAGCGTGTCCTTAGGGAAGCACGAACCGCCATAACCGGGACCCGCATGCAGGAATTTGCGTCCGATGCGACCGTCCAGCCCAATCCCCTTGGCGACGTCATGAACATCGGCACCGACCTTTTCGCACAAATCGGCGACTTCATTAATGAAGGTGATCTTGGTGGCAAGGAACGTGTTAGCGGCGTACTTGATCAGCTCCGACGTCTCGCGCTGGGTAAACAGGATCGGCGTTTCAATCAAAAACAATGGCCGATACAGGTGGCTCATGACGTCGCGCGCCTGATCGCTCGACGTGCCAATCACGACCCTGTCGGGGCGCATGAAATCGTTTATGGCCGAACCTTCACGCAGGAATTCAGGGTTAGACACAACATCGAAGTCGGCATCCGGGCGGGCCTTGTTGATGATGGACTCGACCGCATCACCGGTGCCGACGGGAACCGTCGATTTGGTGACGATAACCGTATAGCCATCCATGGCGGCGGCGATTTCTTCGGCAGCGGCATATACATAGGACAAATCGGCGTGCCCGGTTTTCTTGTCGGTTGGTGTGCCGACGGCGATGAAAACCGCATCGGCCTCTTTAACCGCATCGGGCAGGCTGGTGGTAAACGACAACCGTCCGGCCTTGACGTTGTTGGCGACCAGATCGTCAAGACCCGGCTCGTAGATGGGCATGATGCCCTCTTCCAGCCGCTGGATCTTGCCTTCGTCCTTGTCGACACAAACGACATTCACGCCAAATTCAGAAAAACAGGCCCCGGTTACGAGTCCAACATAACCAGTACCAATCATCGCTACGCGCATCTTGATATTTTCCTATTCATTTCAGACGTAGCTTTTCAGCATGTCTGCCGTTCCATCTTTCAGGTCGTCGCGGGCCAGGGCAAAGGCAATGTTGGCCTCGAGAAAACCCAGTTTGTCGCCACAATCGAAGCGCCGTCCATCGAAACGCAGTCCATGGAACGGAATGTCACCAATGGTCTTGGCCATGGCGTCGGTCAACTGAATCTCACCGCCAGCACCGCTTTCCTGTTTCCCCAGATAATCGAACACATCGGCCTGCAAAATATAACGCCCGATAATGCACAGGTTCGACGGAGCCTCGTCCGGCGAAGGTTTTTCAACCAGTCCCTTGGCCCGGGCCAATTTGCCGTCGTCCTCGACAACATCCAGAATTCCGTATCGGTCCGTGTGTTCTGGCGGCACTTCCTCGGTGGCGACGATATTGCCACCGGTTTCGGCATACACGTCCATCATCTGCTTCAAACACCCCGGTTCGGCCATGATCAGGTCATCGGCAAGAAGCACGGCAAATGGCTCATCAACAATGAAATGACGCGCACACCAGACCGCATGGCCTAAGCCCAGCGGGCGCTGTTGGCGGGTCGATGTAATCTGTCCCGGCTTCGACATAACGTCCTGAACCTGGCTCAGGGCATCATCCTTGCCGCGTTCGACCAACACCTGTTCAAGTTCGAAGCTGTGGTCAAAATGGTCAAGCAGGACCGCCTTGCCGCGCCCGGTGACGAAGATAATTTCCTCGATACCGGCATCGCGCGCTTCCTCGACCGCGTATTGAATAAGCGGCTTGTCGACAATGGGTAGCATTTCCTTGGGCATCGCCTTGGTTGCAGGCAAAAAACGCGTGCCCAGACCGGCAACCGGAAAAACTGCTTTTCTGACGGTGTTGACCATTGAATTCATTCCTCAAAAGCGCGGTCTTTGTGCCATAGCCACCCCCCAACCGCAACCTTGCAGTTCTGCGGCCTTAATTCCCGAGAAGCACGTCCTTGGCCTGATTGATTTGCGCCGCCAGATAGGTCGAGCCTCCATGATCCGGATGCAGACCCGCGATCAGCCGTCGATGGGCCGCTTTAATATCGTCATCTGCGGCGCCATCGTCTAATCCAAGCACCTCGAAGGCCTCAGCGCGGGTCATCACCGTGTTGCCGGAATTCTGCCCAGCCGCCCTGCCGCCAGAAGCGGCATTGCGAAACATCTGCGCCACCCCCCAGGCGGTGCGGAAACGCATGAACCAGCCGAACAGGGCCGGTAACGTTGCGATTGCCCATGCCAACTTCCCGGTCAAAGCCAGAAACAGGCCGATGGCAACGATGACAATCAACGACAGCCACTTGAATACCCGAACCAGATTTTTCGGCGTCGTCGTGACGTACCAGCGCGATATCAACATCAACGCCAGCAGGATGAACAGACCGATGACAAGATAAAAGGCCATGAGAGGGTCCCTAAAGTCCTACGGCGTCAATCAGATTGCGAACTTCCTGTCGAGCGGCGACGTGCGACAGGGTCAGGCTGTCTTCGCCCAGCACATCGAGAAGATCAAGCATGGTCAGCCCGACCAGGAATAATTCACGAAATATCACCCGTTCGCCGAATCCGGGCACTTGGCGGAATCCGATTCGGTCCGACAAATCCCCCAACAAGCGCTGCATTTCGCGCTTGTTCCGGGCATCCAGACTGCTCAAACGGTTGCGCATGACGATCCAGTCCATGGAACCCCCGTCACGCTTGGCTCGGCGCATTTTCTGCTGCCAGACCATTTCCGCGTAATGGCTGGGCTTGTCGATATTCAGCGACCGCCCATCGATACGGGCCAGCACGTCCAGATCGACGAAACTGTCATTTAAGGGGGTCACCAGGGTATCGGCCAGTGAATGCCCAAGACGGCTCAAGGAGCTGTCGGCACCAGGTGTGTCGATAACAACGATATCCGATGTCGCCGAAAGCCCGGCGATGGTTGTGGTCAGGTTTTCTTCGTCTTCGACTTCGGCGGTATCACGATTAACGTCGGTGCTTGGCTCGATCTCGGCCAAAACCGGCATCGGCAGGTCTTTTTTCTGATCTTCGGTGAACGCCTGACGATTTAGGATATACCGCCGCAATGTCCCCTGACGGGTATCCAGATCGATGGCGGCGACGGAATGACCGGCGCGCATCAAACCGACAATCAGGTGCATGGCCGTCGTCGATTTTCCACTGCCACCCTTTTCGTTACCGGTGACGATAATGTGTGCTTGTCCGGGAATCTCCATCGCCAGACTCTAGCAGAAACTCTATTCGGTATGG